>Ga0163153_10001554_pt1 | contig 36051 bp, 33 predicted proteins | sample OliLakLV19MP6IB1_FD_148629 | JGI IMG/M metagenome (GOLD analysis project Ga0163153, IMG submission 148629) | Freshwater microbial mat bacterial communities from Lake Vanda, McMurdo Dry Valleys, Antarctica - Oligotrophic Lake LV.19.MP6.IB-1 | ecosystem: Environmental > Aquatic > Freshwater >... | reverse complement strand
GTATTGAACACGGTGAAGCGCTTGAGGAAAGGGATGGCATGGGCTTCCTCGCCGGTCGCGGTTGCCCGCTGCCGTTCGTCTTCAGGTGTGAAACGGTCGGCATAGACGACGGTGGTGCCACGTTCGCCCTTGCGGACATTGCCGCCGAGGCCAAGGGCTTGACGGTATGTCAGCCAGCTCTGACCGGAATAGCCGTTCTCGATCACTGAGCCCCAGAGGATCAGCACATTGATCCCCGAATAGCCTCTCTGGGTGGCGGCGTTCCTCGGCATGGCGAGCGGCGCTTTCGCCGCCGCCGTCCCCCAGGGCTGCACCCAAGGGATACGGCCGGCCTCAAGCTCGGATATGATCTTGGCTGTGATTTCGTCATAAAGGCTCGTTCGGTCGGAACCGGAACGGGCGCTGTGGTCAGGTCTGGACATCACGGGTATCTCCGCGACGGGCGCCAGGAGACTCTCTCCCAACTCTCAACCCGTCACGGCAAACCCGTCCGCACTCTCACTCTGGGAGGCAGGATGCCCGGCAACTCGCAAAGCCGGGGAAAGGAAGAACCAGCTCTGCGATCGTGCGTCAGGGATACGCGCCCGAAAGGGGGAAGACCTGCAAGCGGGGCTTCAGCGAAGCCAGCAGCCCGGCCCAAAGAGCGACGCCCAAAAGACTGTTTCAGGCTACCTTGTCTTGACGGTCGCGAATGTCCTTGATCCATTTCTTGAGTGCATCGAGTTCAGCCTCGATCACCGCCGGGGCGGGAAGTGGCGGGTTCAACTCGCCTGGTTGGCTGTGCAGGAGTTTCGAACAGCGACCGAAGGCGTCGCGCATGGACTCGCAGTCACTGGTCGTCAGCACGGTGAGTTTCAGGAGGCCAGTCGTGTCGACCCTGCGGCTCAGTCGTCGGATCACGGGCGTGACAAAGTCTTCAATCGCACGCTCCCATGTCGTTCGGAGCTGATCCTGAAACGACGTGATTTCACGCTGCCAATTAGCTTGGTCACCGCGCTCATGATGAATTTTCACATTGTCGAGATGCGTCCTCATTCCCTCGATCACCTTGTCGAGGGGCATGACGCTCGCAGGCGGCTCGTCGTGGCAATAGCCCGTGCTTTCGCCTCCGCGGCTCACAAGACGATAGGAAATTTGTGTCGCATTCCGGTCTTTCGTGGCGCGGCATGCTTCGTCGAGCAGCAGCAAAAATGCCATGTCGTGGGTGAAGACGATGACCTGACGATTTTGGCCTTCGTCCGCCAGCCGTTCCGCCACCTTGTCGCGATGTTGATGGTCGAGTGAAGAGACCGGATCATCGAAGACGATTGCTGACTGCGCCTCGATAGTCGCCAATTCCGCGAGGAATGCGGCCAATGCGACGCAGCGATGTTCACCCTCGCTCAGGACTTTTCCGACGGGCTCGCTTGGCTTGTTGATCAGGCGTACCTGAAAATAGGGAACGCCCGCGCTTGTCTTGGCCTGCTGCAACTCGATCGCCAAGCCAGCGACGCCGAGCTTGTCCACCTCCTTGGCAAATCGGCCGCGCAGTCGGTTGGTGACGAGCGCTTGCGCAACTTTTGCGCTTTGCGTGGTGATCTTGTTTGTTGATGTGTCCTTTGCCGCCTTGTTCAGAACATTGATGGCGGTGAGCCTTTCAATCTGGGCCAGCACATCCTCTTTGACCAGCGCCAGCCATTTCCGGTCTACCAGGCCGTCGCGCTCTGCGACGAGCGCCAGACGCTCGGGCGAAGTCTGTTCCGCTTGAACCAGGTTAACGCGCTTGCTCAAGTCGTTCGTCACGGTCTGGAGTTCGTCGAACGGGATAGAGGGAATTTGCGGCAAGTCGGGTGGAGTGGTGTGGCTGTGCGTGCGTATCATTGCGCGCAGCCGCCAGCACGCCTGCACGGTTTCACGACGCAGGTTGTTGGCCAACGCGATATTGCCGATGTCGTCGCGCACAAGGCTGAAAAGGTCGTGCATCTCGGCCATGGAAAACTGCGCGGCCGCTAACCCGTCCAGCGCTTGATCGTAGCTCTCCTGCGCCTTTGCCTCGCGGCGCTTGCTCTCATCGAGAACGAATGCCTCAAAACTTCCGAGGCGCCGTCGCGCGTCGTCGTCGAGTTTCTGATGGCAGAGGACGCAATGTGCACCGTCCGCCGTGACGGGAAATGGGCTGTCGGGATAGGCGCTGGCGCGGGAATAGGCCCGCGCCGCCTCCCAAAGTTCTTTCCAGACGTCCGAACCGACATCGGGGAGTGGTTCGGCGGCGAATAAATTGGCAGATGCGGCCGCTGCGGCTGCGCGCGCGGTTGCAAGCTGCTGCGCCGCCAAGCGCAGCCCCGTCCATTGCGCGTCCATGACAGCCGATGTCTGGGACCGCAAGCGATCGGCCGCTGCGACGAGCTTGTCATGTGCTGATTGCAACTGGCGGACGATTCTGGCCGGGTCGCTGCCGAGATCGGATTGCAGCGTATCGAACCGTGTTTGCTGCTCGGTACTTAATCCAGCCAAAGCTTCGACTTGCGCTGGTGTTGCCTTGGCCGAGAGGGCGGCGATCAATTTGCCGACGTCGGTGCCGGGTTTGCATTCAGGTTGTGCGATCACAGCGGGCGTCTGGGCTTCAAGCGCGCCGATTTCTTTGTTCAGTTGGGCCTTGATGTCCTGGCAGGCTTGGGCGAGCGCCGCCAGAACGCGTAATGGAAGCGGCGTGTAGGCGAGATCGTTGGTGTTATCGACGTGAACATTGGCCGTCAGGCTGTCGAAGACGCTGACGGCCGAGAGCATGGCGTCGACGGCATTGCCTTGACGCCATGCGACGGTTCGTTTCTGGCCACCGATATGAAAGTCGATATTGGCCGTGGGCGTTCCGGCATTGGCGGCGTAAATGTTGGGAAGGATCGTATCGCCCTTGGGCGACCGGGCTCGGCAAAGCTGCTTCAACACGCGTGCATAGCCCGATTTTCCGGCGCCATTGTCACCATAGATGACCGTTAGGCCGCTCTTGCCGAAGGTCAGGCGTTCGCCGACGGCTAACGCGTTGACGTCTGTAAGGCCGTGAAGGGCGCCCAAGCTGACGGTGGCGGTGCTGGCGGCAGGATCTCGGATATGTGCGGCGGAGAGGGGAACGCCCTCGGCGGCTCCCTTGCAAATCGCCTGCAAGGCATCGGTGTCGGCAGTGTCCAGGGTTTCCTGAGTGCAGAGGCGACGCAGGGCGTCGCGCTGCCAGGCCGGGCAGTCGGCTGACCATGTCAGGATGTCGGCCAGGGCAGCCGCTTCGTTCGTCAGTCCTTCCGCTCCATCGCCGGCTTCGGTGCCCATATTGCCTCCTTTTTCTCTCCCCTTTCGGGTCTGTTCGATTTCGACCCACTCCTTGGCATGCGGAAGTCTTGCCGCGCCATGTCGGGAAGGCTGGATCCGAGGGGGTGTTGGATTTCGCTATCCGCCGAAACCAATCCGTGATACAAAACCTCGGACTATAGCCACTACTTTCAAAGTCATTGTATCAATGAATGAGCCAAGTTCCCAGCGCCAAATTGCCCGCACCGTCCTGACGACGCGGGGAATCGTGCGTCTGGCTGAGTTCCGGAGTTCAGGCGTGACGGCGGCCACGGTTAGCCGCATGGTTCGTGATGGCGAAGTGATGCGGCTCGCGCGGGGCCTTTATCAACTCACCGACGCGCCGCTGGATACCGATCATAGCCTGGCGGAAGCTGCGAAGCGACTGCCGAAGGGCGTCGTCTGTCTCGTCTCAGCGCTCGCCTATCACGGGCTGACCGATCAGCTTCCAAGGAGGGTGTGGCTTGCCGTCGGAAAGAAGGACTGGGCGCCCAAGCCGGACGGCATGCCAATTCGTATCGTTCGTTTCACTGAAGGACTGCTGTCTGAATGCGTTGAGACGCATGTGATTGAGGGCGTGCCCGTAAGGGTCTTCGGCGCAGCAAAGACGGTGGCTGATTGTTTTCGGCACCGCAGCAAAGTCGGTCTGTCGGTTGCCATCGAAGGACTTCAGGAGACGCTGCGCCAGCGCAAAGCCACGCCCGGCGAGATCGCGCGCCAGGCTGAGTATGGCGGCATATCGACGGTGATCCGTCCCTATCTCGAGGCACTCACGGCCAATGGCTAAAGAGATAAAGAACATCGGCGCTTCGGTGCGCGCACGGCTCTTGAGCCTTTCCAAGGCGAGCGGTCAGAGCTTCGATCTGGTGCTCACGCGCTTCGCGCTTGAACGGCTGCTCTTCCGTCTCGGTCAGTCAGCGCATGCGGATCGGTTCGTGCTCAAAGGCGCGATGCTGATGATGACATGGTTCGACGATCCGTATCGAGGCACGCGCGATCTCGACTTGCTGGGCTTTGGTGATCCCGATCCGGACGCGATGCTCGCTGTATTTCGCGAGATACTGACGCAAGATGCTGACGACGGCGTCCAGTTCGACGCTGCTGCGCTACGCGTTGATCGCATTCGCGAAGAGCTTGAGTATGGCGGCCTGCGGTTGCGCACGACCGCCGAGATCAGCGGCGCCAAGATCAAAGTGACGATCGACATTGGTTTTGGTGATGCCGTCGAGCCGAACGCCGAGTTTGTCGACTATCCCTCTATGCTGGATCTTCCGCCACCACGCCTGCGCGCCTATGCGCGCGAAACGGTTATCGCCGAGAAGTTTCAGGCAATGGTCGCTCTCGGACGCGCCAACAGCCGGATGAAAGATTTTTACGACATCTGGATATTGAGCCGGTCGTTCGCCTTCGACGATGACAGGCTGCCTCGGGCCATCGCCGCCACCTTTGCGCGGCGCGGGACGCTAATCCCGGATGAACTGCCTGACGCTTTGTCTCCTTCCTTCGCAGCTGACGCGCAGAAGCAACAGCAATGGCGCGCTTTCGTGGAGGATGTTGCTCTCAATCCCGGCGAACTCACGGATGTCCTCGAAGAGCTGGCGGCGTTTCTCATGCGTCAAGCCAAGCGAGCAGTTTAGGAGGGAACCGTGGGTATATTCGATCTCGATCAGGCACTAATAGAGCGGTACGAATCCTTCGCTCGATCTTTCTCGGAGATTCATGCTGAGGAAATCCGTGAGCAAGCCAGCCCCGCCTACGCCGACCTGCGCTTCTGGCCCGAATTTCTAGTCACAATTAATTCATGCTTTGAAGCGTGTGCCCCGAAGGCCGCGAGCGTGCCGCATCGAAGCAATGGAATCCACGGGGGTCAAAATGTTAGGGCTTAAACTACGACAAGAATTCAAAGGAAAGCGCCTCAAGGGGACGGCGATAGAGCTTTCAAATGAAAGCAATACAGGCGCGACCCAGATCACGGCGGCGCAATTTCTCGAGATCACATATCCGACGCACGACCTTCTCAAAGGCATCGAAGCAGTTGGACCAAACCAGGGCCGGCCGGTTGTTGTGATCGGCGAGCGGGGCTTGGGTAAATCGCACCTTATGGCCGCGCTATTCCACGCCGTGCATGACCCGGCTTCGACAGGGGCCTGGCTCAAGTCTTGGGCCGCGACGTTGAACGATCCGGCGATCGGGGCGATTCCACTCCGGGAAGGCATGCTTGTGATCGGCGAGAGCCTGCACCGGCAGCGTTACAAGTTCCTGTGGGATCTGCTTTTCGAGCAGCACCCTCATGGAGCCTATATCCGTGGCAAATGGGAGGGCATGGGCGGCGCGAAGACGGACATCCCGTCAGATCAGTTAATACTGGAGCTATTGCGGCACACGCCGACCATGCTCCTGCTGGACGAGTTTCAGACTTGGTATGACGGTCTGACAAACACCAAGCAGTATCCTTGGAAAAACTGGGCCTTCAATTTTATCCAAATCCTCTCGGAGATTTCGAAGGAGCACCCCGATCTGCTTGCATTGGTGGTGTCTGTTAGGAACGGCGACACGGATGCCTACCAGCAAATTCATCGGGTGAATCCTGTACAGATCGATTTCAAGGCTGGAGGTACCCCGGAGCGCATCCAGCATGATCGCCGCAGGATGCTGCTGCATCGCTTGTTTGAGAACCGGATTCAAATTTTGCCGGCTGGAATCGACGGGCTCATCGCGGTCCATGTATCGGAGTTTCTCCGGCTCCTGAACATTCCGGCGTCCGAGCATGAGAGGAAGCGCAGAGATTTCGGAGAGGCGTGGCCGTTCGCCCCGCATCTTTTGCAGTTGCTTGAAGATCAGGTGTTGATCGCGACGGATGCGCAGGAAACCCGCGACCTCATTCGCATCTTGGCGAATCTGTTCAAGAGCCGAGGAGAAGCGGAAGCAATTCTCACGGCCGCCGATTTTCGTTTGGAAGATGATAGCACCGGCATCGGCGCACTCCTCGACTCGGTCGCCAATCAGCAGCACCGCTCGTTGCGAGACAAGGCGCTGCGCAACATCACGTCCGTCATCGAGGCCGTGCCGAACCATGCCTCGCAGGTGCCGCACCTGCATGAGATCGTTGGGTCACTTTGGCTCCGGTCGATTGCGGTTGGCAACTTGGCCGGGGCGGAGCCAGCCGCCCTTCAGGTTGATATAACGCGGGACAAGCGGCTCGACGAGAATGCCTTCCAGGTCGAGTTGGCGACAATCGTTGAGAACAGCTTCAATATCCACCAGGACGGCCAGCGGCTCGTTTTCCGGGAAGAGGAAAATCCGCAGGCGAAGCTGATGGCTTGTGCCCGGAACGACAAGCTTTTCTCGGATGGTTCGGACCTCGTGCAGCTCGCCAAGGAGATCCGATATGTCGTCGGCGGCTCGGAGGAGGTCGCCAAGACATTTCGCGTCATTGCGTTGCCGAAGGCGTGGGTGACCGACCCATGGTCTCAACTCGAAGAGGGTGAGCATCCCGATAGGTGGGACGAGCGATTGCCGATCCTTGTGGTGCCGGAAGAGGTGGATAAGATTGGTGCGCGCCTCGGTCGATGGGTGAAGGACCATCTTCAAAAGCGCAGGAACACCGTCAGGTTCTTGTTGCCGCGAACAGGATCGTCGCCGGTCTTTTATGACCGTGATTTGTTGGTACTGGCTCGCGCGGAAATGAAGGCGCTCGAATGGAGCAGCCAGACCCCGGATTACCGCAAGCTTCACACGAAATATCAGGGTGAGCTTCGTGATATTTTGAAGAAGCGGTTCGACCGGTTTGCAGTCCTGCACCGATGGAATTTTGCCGAGCCTGCCCAATGCGAATTTCATGTTGAGGCGGTAAAGGCGACAGGTGTGCAAATACCCGAAGCGATTGAGACTGCCCTGGTGAATGACCTCTTTGTCCCAGAGGATTTCGCTGACCTCGTTCTGGCGGCAGCGACGGACAATGCTTCGGTGGGAAAGCTGCTCCGCGAACTCCAGGAGCCGCGGCCTGCGGGACAGGACTGTATCCCGTGGCTCGGTGAGACAGCGATGAAGGAGCGGATCCTGCGCCTTTGTGCGCGCGGAAAGATCGCTATCAATCTTCGAGGGATGGAATACCTCCAGGCCATGCCAGGAGAGGATGAGGAATCGGCGTGGCGACGTTTGCGTCCGAAGCTGTCCTACACGGGGCGACAACTTGACGAGGTCTTTCTGTTGTCACCGTCAGCGGTCCCCACCACGGGAGGCGCGACGCTTTCCAGTCCCACGGCAACTCCGCCGACCGGCGGTCTGTTCGGGGGAGGCGCGACGCCCGTTGGCGTGCCTGCTGACAATCTTGCTCCGGTCACCACAGGTGGCACGCCGTCGCCGGGCGATAGTGGCGGTCCGGGGGGCGGCGGCATCTTCGGCGGCAGCGTGCCCAGGACGCGCACAAACCTCGTAAATCCACCGACATCGCCTCTCAATCTAATTGGGAAACTTGAAGGTTGGGGCATCGGACCGGCGACGCCGGTGTCTGAGGTCACGATCAAGGTCTCGTCGGCGACCGGGGCTCAGCTTCGGGAACTGCTGAAAAAGCTGCCCGATGGCATGACGTTCGAGCTGTCCCTTGAGAAGGAGGATAGCTGATGTCCATTGACGCGGCGACACTCGAACGGCTTCTGAAAGAGCCGTCGCCGGGCGCCTGGCAGATTGTAATCGAGGAAGCGATCGCCATCGCGTCTCGGCCGTTGGCCGCGAGCAATGCACCCGGAGAAGTGACCAAACGCGACAGGGAGATCGGAACGCTCGATCTTTTCCTGTCGGCATGTGGTTGGGACCTTTGGCGGGATTTCGGTAGTTCGGTCGAACGGACCTCGGACCGCCTGGTGCGCTGGTGGGCCGAGCCGTACAGCGCGAAAGCGGTGCTCATCCTTGATGGCCTCAGTCTGCGCGAGCTTCCTTGGCTGATCGAGGGCGCGGAGAAAAGAGGATTCACTCTTCATGGCGTAACGGCCCATGCGTCTGAACTCCCCAGCGAGACGAATGCTTTCGCACGCGCTCTGGGATTCGGGAGCCGCAGTCAACTCCAGAACAATGGGGCCAGTGGGAACCACAAGCTGATACCGGCACGCACGGAGTGCGTTGACCTTCCATGGAAGGACTGCGCCGATCTGATCGACGCGACGCCAAACTGGGTCTTCTGGCACCCCTGGCCAGACAGCACGGTCCATGATGGCGCTGGCGCCGGACAGGGGCTTGATACGGTGACCCGCGACGCGGCTGAGCGCCTTTCCAGCGATGACTTCTGGGGCTTTGTTGAACGGCTGGCTTTAGGTCGTCGCGTGGTCATCACCTCGGATCACGGCTATGCCGCGACGGGCCTGTTTTTCGACGCTGGCGACGAGCAAGCCGCCTTCCTCAAGACGACGTTCAAGAGCGGTCGCTTTGTCAGCGCCCAGCACGACGCCGGCCCCTTTGTTCCACCGGTCGCTCTCCCGGTGAGCAACGCACATGGCGCGAATCTATTGGCAGTTGGGCGGTGGAAGTGGCGGAGCCAGGGTGGCTACCCAACGCTCGCCCATGGCGGTGCGTCGCTGCTCGAAGTCCTATCGCCCTTTGTTGAACTCACGAAATAGGAACCGGCGCGTATGGCCACCAAGAAAGAATTCGTCGCCCAGGAAGTGGCTCGCGCTGTCGGCGCCGGCAGGGTCGTTGAGATGGAGACCGTCGATTTCAGCGATCCAAACCGGCCCAAGACCTGCCTTGAGGTGGATTTCCCGATCCTGCCCGTGAACCAGGTCGCGGTGATCGAGGGCAACGCGGGCAAGCCGATCTATCAGATGTCGAAATGGTGGGCGCGGCGGCGGTCCAGCGTATTCCGCTCGATGCTCATCGCGGCCGCGACCAAGGCCCCCGAAGATCCGTCCCACGCGGCCAAGCTGGTCTGGGACAATTACTACGCCAACCACCAGAAGAAGGGCGCCTTCAAGCACCTGAAGGTCGCCGACATTTTCATGGGTGGCGGCACCACGCTGGTCGAGGGCTCGCGCCTTGGCATGCAGATGTCGGGGAATGACCTGAACCCCGTCGCTTGGTTCGTGGTGAAGCAGGAACTGGCGGATGTCGATCTGGATGAGGTGAAGCGCCTCCTGGCTGATATCGAGGCCGAGGTGAAACCGCAGATCATGCCGTTCTACTATTGCGATGGTCCGAACGGCGAGAAAGGCACCTGGACGCACAAGCCCTCGGGCAAGGTGATGGGCGCGGATTTCGACCCGCTTAGCCTGAAGCGGGAAGAGCGGAAGGACTATAGCTACGAAGGGCCCGAGATCATCTACACCTTCTGGGCCAAGCACGGTCCCTGCCAGGTGACCGGGTGTGGCCATCGTACGCCGATCATGACCAGCCCTGACATGGCGATCAAGACGATCTCCGTGAAAAGCTGGGAGCACAAATGTCCGTCCTGTGACACTACCTTTGACATCGAAGAAGTTGCCGCACGCATGGCACCGGACGTGCCACTCTACGTCGCTCCAGACGAGCCGCCTTATGCCATTCTGTCGGCGGGCGGGCGAGTGGTCTGCCCTGGCTGCGAAAAGGCTTTCGCGGCACATGTACACCCTAAGACCGGCCTGAATGTTGATAGCGGTCGAGGTCAGTTGCGGCTTGGGAAAGGCAAGAACAAGAAGGTCGATCTGACTCTCTTGGTGCACCCCGAGTGGCTTGCTGGAAGCCCGGCGACGGACGCGACCGGAACACCCTACGGGGGTTCCCCTCAAGATGGCACCACATCAACGGCCGCGTGGAACGCAGAACGTGCACGCCACATTCGTCTTCTCGAGGTGCGGGGCAATCTGCCCGAAAAGGTAACCTGTCCAGAAACTCGGATGACCTTCTCAAGCGGAAAGGAAGGCGGGACGGTACCGAAACGCTCTACGTTTACATGCGCGTCTTGCGGTACTCAGCAAGATGTAATGAACGCAACCCGAGACTCCCTTAAGGGTGGTCAAGTTGCAGGATATTCAATCCAGGGGCTTGCTCCTGCGAGGGCGACCACCAATGCCCCATATAATGGGCGCTTCTTTGCGCCTTTCGACCAGAAATTGGCAGACCAGTACAGCAACGCCGTTGCCGAGTGGGAAAAAAGGAAGGACGCCGATCTTGCCCCCTACTGGCCGAAATCAGAGGTCCCTTATGGCTTTATGACAGCTATCGCAAACAGTGATATCCGGACGAACTACGGGTTCACCCATTGGTGGACGATGTTCAATCCTCGGCAGCTGTTGGTGCTAACGCAGTTGCTCAAGTCGATTGTGGAGATTGGAGAATATGATTGGTCAGTGCGGGAGTATGTACTCGGCGCATTCCAACAGTATCTTCGCAATCAGAATATGTTTTGCTTTTGGGATGTCGGTTACGACAAGATCGTCCCCCATATGAGCAATAACAACTACCACTCAAAGGCGAACATTATTGAAAATTGTGTCTTCAGCGCACTTGGCCGTGGGAACTGGATTTCATGTAGTGAGGTTATTGAAGCGGGGGCCGATTGGGCAGGGCAACCATGGGAACCAGTAAGTGTAGAAACTTTAGGGCGCTCAAATCCCGCCCTTGCGGGTGATATTTCCGGCAAGAGCGAGAAGGTTTTTCCAGGAGATGCTGTCAATGGTGCAGAAATTCGTCAATGCTCTTCCACAGAACTATCTAATTACAAGGATCAATCTGTAGATCTGGTTATAACTGATCCGCCATTCGGCGGGCTTCTCCATTATTCAGAATTGGCGGATTTCTTTCATGTTTGGCTACGGTTGCCATTAAAGAGCAAGTATCCAGAAATTTTCGGTCCTGAATACACTCCAAAATCGATGGAGGCGGTGTCCAACAAGGCGAGAGAACCAGAGGATCCGGACGGCTTCTACCAGCGTTTGTTGACCGCCTGTTGGAAGGAGGCACACCGCATCATGAAGCCGGGCGGAATGCTCGCGTTTACTTTCCACCACAGCGAGGACGCTCCCTGGGTTTCGGTGCTGGAATCCCTATTCGATGCCGGCTTCTACCTCGAGGCGACTTATCCGATCCGCTCGGACGAGACGAAGGGCGAAGGCGAATTCGGCTCGAAGAGCATCGAATACGACATCATCCACGTCTGTCGAAAGCGCACTGAGGAGCCGACGGCTGTAAGCTGGGGGCGCATGCGCCGCGAGGTGTTAGCCGACGTGCGTCAGCTTCAGGGCATGTTGGAAAACCATGCGAGGGCCGGTCTTCCTGCCGCCGACCTGCAGGTCATCCGTCGCGGCAAGGCGCTGGAATACTTCTCGCGTCACTATGGCAAGGTCTATGTGGACGAGGGCCGCCCGATCTCGGTCAAGGATGCGTTGGTGGGTATCAACCAGCTGATCGACGAAGACGCGAACAAGACGGCCGAGCCGCCGCCGGTGATCGCCGAGCCGATCTCTCGCCAGTTCCTGCGCATCTTCGATGGCAAGACCGAGCTTGCCCGCGACCAGATACAGAAGCTGCTGCGCGGCTCCGGCATCGCGCCCGATGAATTTGAAACGCGCGGGTGGTGCAGCGAGGACAAGAAGGTGTTCCACCTTGTCGATCCGCTGGCCTTCGCCCGCGATTGGCAGGGCAAGCACCGGCGGCGGCTGACGGCCGACCTCGATCAGGCCTTGGTGATGATCGGTGCCTGCTATGATGGCAGCGGCATCAATGCGTCGGACACCCTGAAGAACGAAAACTTCAAACCACACGCGGCACTGAAGAGCTTGCTCGATTGGCTGAGCAAGCACGGCCCTAGCCAGCCTATGCGGAACGCCGCGTCGCGGGCGCTCACAATCTATAATGGCTGGGCGGAGAGCAACCGCGAGGCCGTGAAGCAACTCTCCTTGTTCCAGGAGGAGTGATCGATGAAGCAGCTCCTCGATACGGTCTGGCAGCGCCGCGGCGTCAGTTGGATATGGGACGACGAAGCCCTCAATAAAATCGCCAGGCCCGGCGAGGTTTTCAGCCTGCGTGAATTGCTCCGGTTTGAAGGGCAATGGCCTGACGATTTGCCGAGCAACAATGGGAATTCCATGGTCGTGGCAGGGCTCGACGCCTGCCTCGACCTGATGTCGCCAGACGAGGCTGAAGCCTGGTTGGGCCATGAGCTCAAGCATGCAATCCTGTCCTTCCAGGACTTCTATGAAGGTGATGCAGCGCTTGTGTTCTGGCTCCCGGCGGGCCAGCGACGGGTGCAAATTCAGACCGCAAGCGACTCAGTTGTCTGGCGCTGTGGCGCGCCGAATGGGGATCGGCAAATCGACTTTGGTCGGCTTCTCTGGGGCGAAGCGCGGGAATATCCGCAGGAGATTTTACTCGCCATGGGCGCAAAAGCGGCGGGCCTCTTCCATCTGCGTATCACGTGAGGTGGACGCATGATCGAAGAGCAGCAGTTTGCGCCCGGCGAGCGCATCACACATAGCGAGTTCGGCGCGGGCGTCGTGCTGGATGTCGCCCACGACGGCTATCTTCGCGCGTTTTTCGCCAACGGTGAGCGGCGCGTGCCGCTCGCCAGCATTCATCGACAGCTTTCCCGCACGGAACGAATTCTCGGATCGGTCGAGGGCGGCGAAGAACGGGCGCGTAGGGCGTGGTTGGCTTATGAGGCGCACGCGCTACCGGTTATGGAGAGCGCGTCGGCCCTCACGTCGGCGCGAATTGACCTGCTGCCGCACCAGGTCGTGCTGACGCATCGGATCGCGACTGCGTCTCCGCGCCGATTTTTGATCGCCGATGAAGTCGGGCTCGGCAAGACGATTGAGACGGCGCTGATCCTGAGAGAGCTCGCCAGCCGCGGCGAACTTACCCGTGCGCTGATGGTGGTGCCGGCCGGCCTGGTCAACAACTGGCACCGCGAACTGAACGAGGTGTTCAATCTCGATTTCGAGATCTTCGGCTCCGAGGGCGACATAACCGATCGTCGGACCAATGCGTTCGCCAAGCACGATCGTCTAATCGCCAGCATCGACACGCTGAAGCGGCCGGCGCGGATCAAGCGTCTTCTCGACGCCCCCCAATGGGATTTGGTGGTGTTCGACGAGGCCCATCACCTCACGGCGGGTCGCATAGGCGGAAAAGTCCGGAAGACCGAGAATTACAAGCTGGCGGAGGCGCTCAAGGGCCACACCCGCGACTTGCTGCTTCTTTCGGCGACGCCGCACCAGGGCAATCATTTCCAGTTTTGGATGCTGGTTCAGCTTCTCAATTCGACGCTTTTCGGTAGCCCGGAAGAAATGCTCGAACATCGGCATCGGCTCAATACCGTGATGTTCCGCCGTACCAAAGCAGACGCCTGCCGACCTGACGGCGATCCTCTGTTCGCCCGCCGCTGGGTTCACACTGAGTCTTTCCTCATGTGTGATGAGGAGCGACGCTTTTACGAGAAGCTCCGGGAGTACCTGGAGGACGGCTTCAACCTCGCGCGCCGAAAGGGCAACCAGGGGCGAGCGCTCGGCTTCCTCATGGCAATCTTCCAGAAGATCGCGGCGTCCAGCTTTGCCGCCGTTCGGCGAACGCTGATGCGGCGCATGTTGATGCTGACACTGCACGAGGGCCTGCTGCGCGACCGCGATCTCGATATCGAGGGACGGGAACGCCTCTATGACGAGGCGCGGGAGATGATCCATTCCGAATGGAATCTTTCCCGTGACGCGCTGGGTCGAACCGAGGCCGATCGCGTGTTGGCGGACCTCAAGTACCGCCTAGCCAAGAAACTCGATGAAGAGGCGCTTGAGCTCGCTTCGGATCCATACGGCGATGAATTCGCTGCCGCGCACGCCGAGGATGTCGCGTCAGCCGCGATCGATTTGCATCTCCCGGAGGAGCGTTTGCGGATTCGGGATCTGCTTTCCGTATTTCCGCAAAGCCGGGAAACGAAGGCGCAAAAGCTTCTCGACGGCCTTGGGACTCTTTGGCGCCAGAACTCCGCCGAGAAAATCGTCATTTTCGCTACCTACCTCGGCACGGTCGATCTTCTCGCGCGTGAGATTGAGCAGGTCTATCCAGGCCAGGGCGTCGTGGTGCTTCGCGGCGGGGATCACGGTGCGAAAGTTGCCGCTGAACGGCGCTTCCGCCAAAAGGACGGCCCGAGGGTTCTCGTCTGCACGGCGGCCGGACGCGAAGGGATCAATCTTCAGTTCGCCCGCGTTTTGTTCAATTTCGACCTTCCGTGGAACCCCATGGATATGGAGCAACGCATCGGGCGCATCCACAGGTACGGTCAAGCGCACACCGCACAGGTCTACAATCTAGTCCTGTCGGATACGATTGAAGGGCGGATTTTCCTGCTGCTCGACGACAAGCTGAATGAAATTGCCCGAACGCTCGGCAAAGTCGACGATCAAGGTAACGTGGCAGAAGATCTTCGGTCGCAGATCCTTGGACAACTATCGGAACGACTTAATTACGACCGGCTTTATCAGGAAGCATTGTCCGATCCAGAATTGAAAAGGACCGCCGTAGAGCTGGAAGCGGCCTTGTCAAACGCCCGCGAGGCGCGAGAGGTCGTGTTTGACCTGTTCCAGGATCTGGAAGGCTTCAGCCTCGACGACTACAAGCCGTTTTCCGATGTCACTACGGGCATGGACCGGCTCATCCACTTCCTGTCTGCGGCTGTCGCCGATAGGCAGCAGCGTGTCGTCAAGGTGGATGACACAACCTACGACCTGCAAACGAATGACGGAAAGCGCTTGGCGCGCTTCACGTCGAATCGCGAAATCGCCACCAGTCGCGATGATATCGAGCTGCTAGGACTCGACCATCGCCTCATGCAGGAAGAACTCGGGAGATGGCGTAGCCTGCCGCCCGAGGAAATCGGCATCGCAGTTCATAACGGTGCCGAGGCTCCGATCCTGCTATCGTTCTGGCTCGTTGAAAGCTCGAACGGAAACGGCGAGCGTCGTGTGGCCGTCCAGATCATCGCCGTGAGGCCTGACGGCACAAGAGTTCCTGCTGCTGAACGCCAAGCCGACCAATACCTCTGTGCGGCTGCGGCGACGCCCGCGTTCAGCTCCGAGCAACGAAGCCAGTTGTTCCAGTCGGCCGTAGAGCCGACCTTGCAACGAGAATTGAAACATAAAGGAGCGGCGAACGGAGACGGGAGTTACTCAGCAAAGCTGATCGGGTATGTGGAGGCCCAGTAAGTAGCGATGGAGCAAAGTTCAGAGGGTCGGCGTTCTTCGGCCATGTCGATACATGATACAACACCTCGGACGATAGCTGCTTCATTCCGGGTTGTGGTATCGAGCCTTTCCGGCTTACGCTTGAGCGTCGGTCTTTCCGGTTAGCGCGCAAACCGCGCAAGCCGCTGGCGAGTCTCTTGAGCAGGCAGCCGGCATCTTGGATGTGCAAAGATGGCGCTCAGCCCGCCATGCAATCGATCGAGGGCAACATGATCGCCATCGGCAAGCAGGTCGAGCAGCCACAACACGCCATGCATTTCGAGCCGTTCGGCGATTGCGAGTTCGCGCAGGCCTCCATCACCCGTCAGCAACGCCCATTGGCGGGATTCAGCGATCGCGAAGGCAAAGGTATCCGGGGTCGAGAGGTTCGCCCGTTGGCGGCGAATAGTCGTCGCCCGCGCAAGTTCTGTTGGCGTCAGAACCTCTACTCGAAGTCCCAACGCCACCAATTGATTGCCAAGCGGCCCCGCGAGTTCCCGAACGTAAAGCAAGTCGGGAACCGCAAACGCGAAGGGCAGGCGAAACATGTCCGCGAGAAGCTGACCGCGCTCCAGATCAATCAGAACCGATGTGTCGGAGACGAGGACGGGCATCGGATCAGGCCGCTACCTGATCCAACCTGGCATCCAGTTCGCGAACTGATATGCCAAGCAGCTCCGCTGCGCGCGCCTCGCCAATGACGCGCTCGGCAAGTGCCCGATAGCATAGCCGCTCGAAGCGTTTGGGCTCTTCCATTTCCGGCGGCATCGTTTCCGGTTCCTCAAATGGCATTGTTCTCCATCCGCGCTCGGCGAATGTCTTGAACAGGCGACCAAAGGCAGCCTGGTTAATGATGCCGAGATCCTTGCAACGATACGTCAGGGCCTGGATGCTGACGCCGAAGCGTTTCTTCAGGACAACCAGCTCGCCGATGCTGATCAAGGAGCGGTTGACGCCGACCTCAGCGCGCAGGACGTCGGCGGGCACAAGGAAGGCACCGGCAAAGCGGTGTGCGGCCTTTTCCTCATCGACGCCACCTGAAGGCGCGATCACCATGTGACCGAGTTCATGCGCTAGGCTGAAGCGCTTTCGCTCCGACCACGAGCTACGTTTGATGACGATAACGCGCGCTGCGCTCCGATCCTTGCGCCGCACTCTAGCTGCGAGCCCGTCTATATTGTCCAGATCAAGCGAGAGGATCTTGACGCCGCGCTCCTCCAGCAGCTCAGCGAGCTGTGGGATGGGGTCGTTGCCAAGGCCCCAGTCTTCACGAACGGAACGAGCTGCATCCTCTGCGTCGCGCAAGTCGGCGACAGGGTGTGGGGCGCTGCGCGGCTGCTCCCATTCCACGCTACGCATCTGGAGCAGATCTTCCACCGCTAGGTAACGCTCGAGCATATGAATGGCGCGCGCCTCTAGCGCCGCCTCCTCACGGGAGGACGTTCTGGCTTTCTTCCGAAAATCGACCCCTTCCAGGACGAGTTCATCTTCGCTGAGGAGATATTCCTCCCTCACGCCGAGGGCAGCCGCCAGAGCTATCAAGACGCGCGAACTCGGCATGTCCTCATTTCTCTCATATTTTCCAATGGCTTGAGCCGAAACGATGCCGCTCATGGCGTCGGCAAGCGCGCGCAGCGACAGGCCTGACGCCGACCGGGCTACTTTGAGTTTGTTTCCGATCATGGTGGCCTCCTTGAGATTGTTGGTTTCCAAATATATGATAAAGGACTAGTTTTGTAAACTAAAACCCTTGAAATGTGTTAAATGGCTTCCCATTTCATGGATGCGTGATCGATTATGGTTTGTTTTGTAAACCGATGCCGATGCGGGGCGCACTGCCGGAACCCGCCGCCCAGCGGGGCCGTCCGGCGCGCGCCGAGTGAGAAGGGATGTGGCGATGGCGTTGAGCAATACGTTACTATGACAGCACTGTCCTGCGCCTGCCGTCGGACAAGCGAAAAGAATATCACGAACAGGTGGATCGCCTGGTCGTCGAATTGTGCAAGAGCGTCCGAGACAAGACTGAGATCAAGATCACCAAGGTGGTGAAGGCGGGCTCATTCGCTAAATATACGATTCTGCGCAAGACCAGCGCCGATCCGGTCGATGTCGATGTGGTGTTCTACATCTCAGGTCGTGATGCGGACAAGGAAACGCTCGATAGCCTGAACAACACGATCTACGATCTTCTCATCAAGCAATATCCGAGCAAGTCGGTCGAAGACTTCGAGATCCAGCGCAAGGCGGCGACTGTGACGTTCGTCGGAACGGGCCTCAGCGTCGATATCGTGCCTGTGATCGAGGATGCGAACCGCTCCGGCTATGGATGGCAATTCGACATCCATGACGGCTCGAAGATCCAGACCTGCGCACCCTGTCAGATCAAGTTTGTCAGGGACCGCAAGAACCAGGATAGCGATTTTCGTACGCTCGTGCGGATGGCCAAGAAGTGGCGCAACCAAGCTGAGATCAAGCCGCTCAAGTCCTTCGCGATCGAGCTGATCATGGCGCATGTCCTGGCGACGCAGGGCAATGCGGGGAGCGTCGAGCAGCGTTTCCGGAACTTCCTCCTCTATATCGCTCAGTCCGGCCTTAAAGACGAGATCAGCTTCCCCGAGAATGCGGCGCCGTTCACCACTTTCTCCGACCCGGTGGTCATTCTTGATCCCGTCTACAGTCTAAACAACGTGACCAGCCGAATTTCCGAGGCCGAGCGCAAGGAGATCATCGCCGCTGCTGAGGCAGCCTGGGAAACCGCCAATTTCGCATCAGCCGAAAACGACAATGAGGTCTGGAAGGAAATCTTCGGCCCTCGCTTCAAGACGGAAGACTGAGATGAGCCAGACCAGAACCGCCACCGCCACTTACACGGTCGCCGATATCGAAAATGTTGTCCGCCGCGTGAAGGCCGATCTCGTCATGATCGCGGACAGCACTGGTGCCTGGACCGCAGCGAACGCTGCCGATTATGCGCATGATGTCGAGGTGCTCGCCAAAGCCGGGTACCTCAAGTGGGTCGACGTGACGCTGCTCAGCAATGGCGCCGAGGCGAAAGCCGTGCGCTTCGATGTCGATACCGAAGCCGGCTCGTTGACGTCGAGCCGCCCAGGCGGCGTCCTTTGGCCGAAGGTGTCGGGTGCGAATCTGCGCATCGTGCTCAGCTATACCGACGCCTATACGAGCGCAGCCCGCGAAGGGACCAAGGGCAAGCTCAAGATCGGATGGGTGACGTCTTATGACGACACCAACCATACCAACTTGATGTCATCAGGCGGCCGCAATTATGCCAGCAACGCCTATGGCATGCAGCGAAAGGATTGGGCCGCGTGAGCCAGCCGAGCATGTTCGACAGCGAAACGCCGCTGCCCAATGATGCGCTGGCCAGGCGCGAGAAGACGTTGTTGGGGTTCGAGACGCGCTACGCCCGTGTTCATGACCAACTCCGCCTGCTGCTGAATGTCGGCGGCCTCGGCGACTGGAACCGGATGCATCATGGCGGGAAGCTGGCCATCTGCGACCTCGTGGCCGAGCAATATCCGCTGGTGATTTTTCACGGCGATGTCGGAACCGGCAAGACCGCTATGGCCGAATGCATCGCCAATAGGCTCGTCGTTGAGGCGGGAAGCGAGGATTCCATCCTCTTCAAGCTCTCAAACCGTGTCCGCGGCAGCGGTATGGTCGGCGAGATGGGGACGCTGATTGCAGATGCGTTTCGCAAGGTCATTCAATCTGCGGGTAAACATCGCCGCGCGATCCTGGTGATTGACGAAGGCGACAGCCTCGGCGCATCGCGCGCCCAGGATCACAGCCATCACGAGGACAAAGTGGCGGTGAATACTCTAATCCAGGGCGTCGATGATCTGCGCCAATATGGCGGACGGATTGTCGTAATCCTTTGCACGAACCGTCTCTCTGCGTTGGATGCCGCGCTTCGCCGGCGCGCCGCCATCATCGAAGAATTCAAGCGTCCCTCCGATGAGGAGCGTCGACAGCTCTTTACGATGGATCTGGCGGGTCTCGGTCTCGCGCCCGCCCAGTTCGCCGAACTCGTCGCGGCAACGGGCGCGCGTGCGGGCCATCCTACATGGACATATTCGGATATTCGCACGCGCCTCTACCCGGCGGCGCTCGCAAAGGCCTACCCGAAAGAGCCCCTTCGCTTCGAGCATTTGAAATCGGTTGCTTCCGCACTTCAGGCGTCGCCGGTGATGGAGGACAAGTGATGGCGCGCTCTCCCGTGTTCGGCCGCCGCATCCATATCGCTGGGAGCATTGTCGATGACACAATTGTCGCAGCGGCAACCGATGTTGAACAAGCGCGCCAGCTGGTTGCTGGGTTGGTGAAGGAACTTGTCAAGCGCGGCGCGAACTTCGTCATCCCCGTCGATGCAGAGCCGACGCGGAAGACCGATGGGCTGCCGATCTGTTTCGATTGGCTGGTCTGGAAGACGATCAAGGACAATCTGGCGCTGCGACCGGCGAACGTGCCGGGATCGCTCGCGGTCGCGGTCCAGCATCACAAGAGCGAGGATCAGATTCCTGCGGAGTATGCCGATCTCTGGGATGAATTGCGCGCGTCACCTTTGGTAAAGATCGAAAATGCCGCGCACTGGAATATGAACAGCAAGCGCATGGAAGCGCAGGCGCGGTTCGGCGACGTCCTCGTGGCGCTCGGCGGCACAGAGGGCGTGCTCTACCTGGCCAATCAGTATCACGACGCGGGCAAGCCGATTGTTCCGCTCAACCTGGCGCTTAGCCCCGAAACAACCGGCGCGCGGCGGCTCTATAGTTTCGGTCTGACCAGCAGCCAGAGTCGACGGCTGTTTCAGATTGCCAACGATGGCGATGCCCATGACTGGATCAACAGGATTCGGCTACCACCGCGACAGTCCGTTCCCGATCGCATTACCGTTCTGATTGAGCTATTGGAGGCGTTGGAGAGGCCCAAAGCTTTCGCGGTGCGGCTACTCAATCCCAATCTCCCCGACTTCAGGGATGTGCAGGATTTCTTCGACGTAGTGGTTCAGCCCGTGATCGAAGGTGAGTTGGGCTACATGCTGGTTGTGATCGATGGCCGCCAAGCTTACGATCATGCTCGCATCGATCATGAAATTTTCACGAAACTTCATCGCAGCAGCGTTGTTCTCGCCGACATCACCGGCGCTCGCCCCAACTGTTTTCTCGAACTTGGCTATGCGCTTGGCCGAGGTCTGCCGACCGTGGTTATGGCGCGTGAGGATTCCAATCTGCCTTTCGACATCACGACCTACTCGGGTCACCACTGGAAAACGACGGGGAGCGCGGAGGACAGACGCCGGGCGTTCCGGGAGCACTGGCAGGCCATCCGTAACCGGCCAACCCTCGTTCCGGCCGAGCCCTTGATCTCATGAGCGCGAAGCGGGAGGTCTTTATCTCGGTTGACGTAGAGACTGCTGGCCCGATCCCCGGCGAGTTTAGCCTGTTGTCGATCGGCGCCTGCGCCGTTTTCGATCCAATGAGCACTTTTTCCTGCGAGTTGAAACCGATCAACCATAACGCCGATCCCAAGGCGCTGGAGGTGGCTGGATTTTCGCTCGACGAACTTGCCCGAACGGGGCTTGACCCGTCCGAGGCGATGCGGGGCTTTAGGGATTGGCTGGCGACGGCAGCGGGCGTCGAGGGGATTCTCGTCTTCGTGGGGTTCAACGCACCTTTCGATTGGTCGTTTGTGAACTACTATTTTCACCGCTTTAGCGACGGGAATCCATTCGGCTTCACGGCGCTAGACATCAAGGCTTTATATATGGGCGCGACTGGCTGCGATTGGGCAGATACGCGCTCAAGCAAGATCACGGAACGGCTAAAGCCCATATTGGTCGGCGATCACAATGCACTGCGTGACGCTCAATTCCAGGCAGAGGTATTCCGCCTCGTTCTGTCTCAGCTTATTGAGAGCAGGGGTTAGCGGGTGCCTTGGCGGTATATGTGCCAATGCTTTATCGCTGGTCTCAAGGATGAACGGAAATATTGCTGCCGTGCGCGCTGGGCTTCCAAGCAAGCCGAATTGATTGAGGTGTCGGTGAAGGATGAAGAGCGTCAAGTGCGCCTTGTGGTCACTGTCATGCCGCCTGTTGAGCCGCTTCTTTAGCGACGCTATGGATGATCGGCGTGGGCTTCTCTTTTGCCGTCTTAGGACGCTTCTTGTTCAGCATCACCTGGACAAAAGCATTCCAATTCTTCATCGCGGCCCGTTTCTCCGGCATGTAGTTCCAGCGATCGTAGCTCTTCGAGCTGACATCTTGGAGCGTGTGGTTCTGCAGCCGGTCGCGAATTTCCTTCGACAGGCCGGCCTGACCGGCCAGCGTCTTCCAGGTTCTGCGCAAATCCCGGTTAGTCACAACAGGGATCACTTCGCGTTCGCGCTGGCGCCACATGAACGAGTAGAGCGTGCCGTGGCTGACGGGCTTGGTCGGGTCTGTCGCCGAAGGGAAAAACCAGCCGTGCGCATTGGGCTTGATGGACTCGATAAGCTCCACTGCGATTTCGGGAACGGGAATGGCGTGCGGCTTGCCGTTCTTGGTCTTAGACCAGTCGATAATCCGCTCCTTGGCGTCCCATTGGTCGATATGTAGGCGGGCGATTTCCTCGACGCGCTGCCCTGTGAGCATGAGAATGCGGACAGCACGCGTGTAGGGCGGATGAACCGGCGTATCGGGACATTCGAGCCAGCGGTAGAGGCGTAGAAACTCTTCTTCATCGAGCCAGCGGGTGCCGACATTTTTCGGCTCCGTTGGGATGCCGGCGGCCGGGTTGTAGACGAGCCGGAAGCGCCGCTGTGATGAGCTGCGGTAATCGTGTTCCGATTTCAGGCCCCAGCTATAAGCGGACCGAATGTAGCTGCGAACATGATCCGCCATGGAGCGCTTGCCGCGCTCATAGATCGGCCGGATCAGATCGGTAATCTCGTCGGGCTCGATGTCCCGGGCTGGCCGATTACGGCCTAGCGTATCGGCGATCTTGTTGAAGCCCTTCTCCGCTTCCTTCCAGGACGACTTTCCGGATGCCTTCAGGTGAGCGACGTAGGCCTCGAAGAGATCGGCCACTGTGCCCGGGCGCGTGTCGCCGGCGATCTTGATGCTGCGACCCTTCTGGATCATGTCGGAGAAGTCTCGATTGAACACCTCGCGTGCCTTGCTCAACGGCATCGACGGATATGATCCGAGCTTCTTTTTGAGACGCTTTTGATCACGCCATTGTTGCGCCATCCAGTCCGCCGTGACGCGGGTCGGCATCGGCTTCAGGACTAGGACAAGACGGCCGGTGCCGTGCCCCTCGCCGTCGACGAGGCTCAGTTGTTTCCCGGTCTGCTCAACCTGCTTCAGGGCGCGGCGTATTTCTCCATCGGTAAGGCTTGGCACTGAGCTCTCCCATCGGCTTTCAAGTGGGGTCGCCAGACGGGTAACAGGGGTCGGCGACTGGGGTCACAAGGGCGATTGATCCCCCCTAAAACCGACCCCAACATGCCACATTATCCGGCAGTTCTACAAGCCACAAAATATATGTGATTCAATGGGTAGTAGCGTGATTGAGCGTGATCGAGAGAGGGTGAGTGGGATGGTTGTGGACCAGCCGATCCCCGGCTCGACCTTATGGCCGTTGATCTTGAACGAGAAATCGATCGGCGAATGGGTTGCCTTGACCGACGGCACCGACAAGGTCGGGCACAGCAGGATGCGGTTGCGCTCGAGGAAGGGCTGCAGTTTCGCGTACATCTCGGTGCGGATGAGCAGCCCGTCCGTGTAGCGCAGATGCTTCGCTTTCGCGAGCCGCTTGGGCCGATAGAGGATGTACTTGGAAAGCATCCCGCGTTGCTTGGCGGTCATATCCTGTGGCCGTACGAAGCCGAGTTCGCGCGACTGCACGAGAAATGCAAGCACCGTCCGTTCGTCCCAGCCGAGATCGATCTCCTCGATCGTGCACCCCATGTCGCGGAAGGCGTCGAGCGCGGCGCGCACCGCCTTCGCGACTTCGGGGACCACCTGGTAGAATCCGAGGTCGGGCGAGAAAGCGACCTTCCAACCCTTGAGCGGCTTGAACGACGCCGGAATCTGCGGGCGTCCGGGCAACGAAGTCGGATCGACCGGATCGGGCCCGGCCATCACGCCATACATGAGGGCCGCGTCCGCGACGGTGCGCGTGATCGGGCCGTGCGACACATGGTCGTTGAGATTGCCCGGCGGCAGCATCGGCACGCGGCCGACCGGCGGCTTGTAGCCGAAAACGCCGCAACAGGAGGAGGGTACGCGGATCGAACCGGCGAAATCGCCGCCATCGGAGAGAACCGTCATGCCGGCCGCGACCGCCGCGGCACCGCCGCCCGTCGAGCCGCCGGGCGCATAGCGCGTGTTCCACGGGTTGCGCGTCACGCCCCAGAGTTCCGAATGGGTGACCGTCGCCGACGCGAATTCCGGGGTCGTCGAGCGGGCAAGCGGGATTGTACCGGCGCGCAACAGCCGGTCGACAAAGGGCTGGCTGACCGTGTCGACATGATTTTCGTAGAGGCGCGATCCGTGCGTGGTGATCTCGCCCTTCATTTCATGCTGGTCCTTGATGAGGACCGGCACGCCTTCGAGCTTGCGCGCCTTGCCGGCGCCATAACGCTGCTCCGCCTGGCGCGCCTGATCGCGCGCCCGATCGAAGAACGTGTAAGTGAGCGCGTTGATCTTGGGATTTATCCGCTCGCAGCGCGCGATCAGCGCGTCGACCAGCTCGACCGGGGACAGCGTTTTCTTTCGAAACGCGGCGATCGCGTCGGTTGCGGATATGTAGCAAAGATCGTCGGCCATGCGTGCCCGTCCCCCCGCTGTCATGCGGGCCGAGCCTAGCCCGCCAGCCCCCGCGCGGCCAAGCCGGCGCCCGGATGCTGTCCGGTAGCGCCGGCAATGCGGCGGTTCAGTCGATTCCGTGGCGCTGGCGCCAGTCGACCGGCGAGAGCACGTAACAGACCCGCGCCTTTTCGCCCTCGTAACGCAGCGGCGTGTTTTCGGGGATCCAGATCAGATCGCCGGGTTTTGCGTCGAACACCGCCTCGCCGACGCGCAGGCGGAAGTTACCTTCGAGGACCACGATCACCTCGTCATAGAGCACGGTCCATTCGATCGAACAGCCATCGAAGGTCGCAATGCCCGCGCCCATCGAACGGCTGATCTCCGGTCCGACCAGGCGAGAGATGCGCGCTTCGCCCGGCGGTCCGCCATAGGTGACGAATTTCATATCCGTTGCCTTGTAGTGACGGACCTCGGTCATGACGGTTCCTCCGTTCGATGAATGGACACTTTGTCGAGAGCAGGCGGTCGCCGCCTGAGATAGCTGAGCAGGATGCCGGCACAGACCAGCAGGCCGCCAGCAAGATGCCACCAGGTCGGCGGGTGGCCGAGGGCGGCGCTCAGCCCGATCGCCACCACCGGTACCAGGTTCATGTAGAGGCTCGGAATGACGATGCCGAATTGCCTGATGCCGTGGTTCCACAAGAGGATGCCGAGGAACAGGCAGGCGAACGCCATCCAAACGACGATCAGCACATCGGTCCAGTCGCGCGGCGCGGCCGGCGGCAGATCGGCGAAGCCGAGCGCACCGGCGACGAGGTAGACGATCATAATGATCGCGGCGCCGGGTATCAGCGTCAGCCCGGTGATGCGGATCTGGTTCATGCCCGCGAGCCAGCGCTGGGCGGCCAGCGAGTACCAACTCCACATCACCATCGCGAGGATGATCAACGGTTCGCCCCCGGTTAGACCGAGACCGCCTTCTCTCGGGTCGTAGGTCGCGATGATCGCGCCCAGAACGGTGAGGACAATGGACGGCAGCAGGCGACGGTCGAAGGGAATGCCAAACCCGACCCGGCCGACCAGGGCGCTGACCACGGGCGCGGAGGACGAAAGAATCGCCGCGGTGGCGGGATGGCAGAGATAGACGCCAATCGTGAACAACGGCGAGAACATGCCGTAGCCGAAGACGGCGAGGTAGAGAAGGCGCAAATAGGGCAGTCCCGGCGGCAGCAGCCGGCCGCGTTGCACGATCAGAAGCACCACTACGAACATTGGGATCGCCACGAGATAGCGCGACGCCGACAGGAAAAGCGGGTCCCAGAGCGGCAGCAAAACCACCAGCGAGGGAATCATGGTGCCCACCAACAGGGCCATGAGGACCATGCCGAGATAATCGATGACGGGGGCGCGCGGCGACATGCGGGATCGGTCCGTAGGCGGGGTAAGCGGGGTAAAGGCGGGCGATGTTGCAGCGGGGGCGTGACTCCGTCAATAAATGACCGGCCCACAACCTGCCGGGAATGACATGGCCTACGAAACGATCCTCTACGAGCAGAAAGGTCCGATCGGCATTCTCACGCTGAACCGGCCCGATCGGCTGAATGCAATCAATCAGGAGATGGTCGGCGAGGTCTTCGACCTGTTCGACCGGATCGAAGCCGATGACAGCGTGCGCGCCATCGTCGTGACTGGTGCCGGACGGGCCTTCTCGGCCGGGTTCGATCTCAAGGCGGCATTCGACCGGCCTTGGGGAACGGTCGAGGCGGTAACCTACTATCTCAAGCGTGACCTCGATTTCATCATGCGGTTCTGGAACAGCCCCAAGCCGACCATTGCGGCGGTCAAGGGCTATGCGATCGCCGGCGCCTGCGAACTCGCGATTGCCTGCGATGTAACCGTTGCCGCGGAAGGCACGCGCTTCGGCGAACCGGAGCTGCGCTTCGGCAGCGGCATCATCGCGCTCATCATGCCGTGGCTGACGGGCCCCAAGAAGGCCAAGGAATGGATTTTGACCGGCAACGACGCGATCGATGCCGCGGAAGCGCTCGATTGGGGTCTCGTCAATCATGTCGTGCCGGTCGGACAGGAGATGGCGAAGGCCATGGAGATTGCGCGCCAGATCGCGGTCAACGATCCGGTGAAGGTCGCAATGACCAAGCGTGCGATCAACAGGACCTATGAGATCATGGGTATGCGCGATGCGCTGGAAACCGGTCTCGACACCGACATCCAGATCGAAAGCCTGGAAACGCCCGAAGGTAAGGAATTCAAGAAGATCAGCCGCGAGCAGGGACTGAAGGCGGCGCTCGCGTGGCGCGACGACCGATTCAAGAAAATGAACGAGGATGCGTAATGGCCGAAAACTTCCAGACGATCGTTTATGAAACCAAGGGGCCCGTCGGCATCCTGACGCTCAACCGGCCCGATCGGCTCAATGCGCTGGCGCCGGAGCTGGTGGAAGAGGTCGGTCGCTGTCTCGATGCGGTCGAAAAGGACGACGAGATTCGCGCGCTGATCCTGACTGGTGCCGGCCGCGCGTTCTCGGCCGGTTTCGACCTCAAGGAAGAGGCGGGCAAACCCTGGGGCACGGTCGATGTCGTGAAACCGATCCTCGAGCGGTGCTTTGCCTTCATCGTTCGCTTCTGGCACTTCCCGAAGCCGACGATTTCCGCGGTCAACGGCTACGCGCTGGCCGGGGGATGCGAACTCGCGCTCTGCTGTGACATGACGATCATGGCGGAGGAAGCGTTCCTCGGCGAGCCGGAGCTGCGTTTCGGCAGCGGCATCGTCGCCCTCATCATGCCCTGGCTGATCGGGCCGAAGAAGGCGAAGGAATGGATTCTGACCGGCGAGGATCGCATCGACGCGCAGCAGGCTTTGCAATGGGGCCTCGTCAACCGCGTCGTGCCGCGCGACCAGCTCATGGCGACCTCGCTGAAGCTCGCACGAGAGATTGCGATCAACGACCGGATCAAGGTCGGCATGACCAAGCAGGCGATCAATCGGACCTATAGTTTCATGGGTTTCGAGGCGGCGATGCGGATGGGGCACGATATCGACATCCAGATCGAGGCCTATCCGACGGAAGACAGCAAGACCTTCCGTCGCATGATGCACGAACAGGGGCTCAAGGCGGCGATCGCATGGCGCGATGCGCGGTTCCGCGAGCTCGAAAAGGACGACAAAAAATAGGCGTTACCGACGAGGGAGACGAACATGGACAATATGGCGCCGCTGCACCCGATCGATTCGTCGATCATTCCACGCTTTGCCGACGTTGCGACCTTCATGCGTACGCCGCGGGTCGATATCGATGTCGGCCTCGACATCGCGCTCGTTGGCATTCCTTATGACATGGGTTCGACCAACCGGGCCGGGCCGCGGCACGGACCGGCCCAGGTGCGCGAGATGTCGCGCCTCATCCGCCAGGTCAATCCGACCACGCATGTGGCACCGTTCCGCGATTGCCGTGTCGGCGATGTGGGCGACGTGCCGATCAATCCGCTCGATCCGGTCGGTGCGATCGACAGCATCACGAATTTCTTTGCGAATATTCATAGAACAGGGGCGGCGACGGTCGCCTGCGGCGGCGACCACACGGTCACCTTGCCGATCATGCGCGGCATCGTGAAGGACGGACCGGTCGGCTGCGTGCATTTCGATGCGCATGCCGACACGCTCGACGAACTGCTCGGTTCGCGCATCAACCATGCGACGCCGTTTCGTCGCGCGGTCGAAGAGGGCATCATCGACCCCAAGCGGACGCTACAGATCGGACTCCGCGGCACGCGCTATAGCGATGAAGACATCCAGTATGGGTACGATGTCGGCATGCGCATCATCACGATGGACGATTTCGACGAGCTCGGTCGCAAGGGCACGATTGCCGAAATCCTTCGCGTGGTCGGAGATAAGCCTACCTATGTCACTTTCGATATCGACGGCCTCGATCCGGTCTATGCGCCGGGGACCGGCGCGCCGGAGCCGGGCGGACTGTCGATGCGGGATGCCCAGGTCATCCTGCGCGGCATCACCGGCATCGATGCGATCGGGGGCGATATGTGCGAAGTCTCGCCGCCGCTCGATCCGTCCGGGCATACCGCTCTCAGCGGGGCCAATCTCATGTTCGAGATTCTCTGCCTGGTCGGTCACGCACGGGTGCAGCGCCAGAAAGCGCGTCGTTAAGGCCTTCGGGTCGTGCCGCGTCTCAGGTCGTCGTTTCCGGCGGCCGGACGCGGCGCAGCCCGAGATGCCGCTCCTGGTACGAGATGTAAAGGCCGCTCGCGACCACGATCGCAATACCGGTCCAGGTCATGGCGTCGGGGAAGTCGCCGAACAGGAAAAGCCCGATGAGCGTCGCCGTGATGAGCTCGGCATAGCTGAACGGCGCCAGCAGCGAGGCCTCAGCCTGCTCGTAGGCGAGAATCAGCATCCAGTGACAGAACGCGGCCGACGCGCCCATGAACACCATGAGCCCGATATCGGCGAGGTCGGGCATCCGCCAGAAAAACGGCACGATCGCACTCATCACGACGACGCCGACGATCGAGGTGTAGAGAAGGGCGATGGCCGAGGGCACCGCGCGCGCGATGCGCCGAGTCTGCATGGCGTAGCCGGCAATCATCACGCCCGTTGCGATGCCGAACAAAGACGCCCATTCGAACACGCCTACGCCGGGGCGCAGGATCACCAGCGCGCCGATGAATCCGATGGTGGCGGCCGTAATGCGCCGGACACTGATCCGTTCGCCGAGCACGAAAGGCGAGGTCACAGTGACGACGAGGGGCGCGGTGAACGAAAGTGCCAGCACGTCGACCAGCGGAAGATAATAGAGACCGGCAAAGAAGGTCAGTGTACCGCCAAGCAGAAACAAAGCGCGCAAGAGTTGGCCCGCCGGATTCGGCGGCACCAGCGCGCGCAGCGGATAGCGCAACAGCACGAGCGGCAGCAGGACCAGCAGATGGAACATGTAACGCGCCCAGGTCACCTGCAGGACGGGATAGGTCTCGCTCAGCAGCTTGGCCGTGCCGTCCATGAACGGAAAGATCAGCGTCGCAACGAGCACCATGCCGATCGCCCGGACCAGACGATCGCCCTCGCGCTGGCCCTGACCTGGCGACATGAAAAGCCCCGTTTCGCCTCGTTGCCAGCTTCTCTTAGCAGGGCAGCTGCGCCCCGATAAGGCTGAGCAGCGCATGGCTGCCCCGCCGGCCACGACGGCGTCGGGTCACCTCAATCGGGAAATCGGGAGGGCGCTAAACGGGATAAGGCGGGCGGTCGAGCCCCTTGGGCGAGAGCGTGAAGATCTCGTACCCGTCCTCGGTCACCGCAACCGTGTGTTCGAACTGCGCCGAGAGCGAACGATCGCGCGTCACCGCGGTCCAACCGTCCTCGAGGATCTTCACCTCGTAGCGGCCGGCATTCACCATCGGCTCGATCGTGAAGAACATGCCGGCGCGCAGGCGCGGGCCGGTGCCCGGCCGCCCGTAATGCAGGACCGACGGCGCATCGTGAAACACCTGGCCGATGCCGTGCCCGCAGAAATCCCGTACCACCGAGAACCGCGCATTTTCCGCATGCTCCTGCACCGCATGACCGAGATCGCCCAGCGTCACGCCCGGGTTGATCATTTCGATTGCGTGCATCATCGCTTCATAGGTGACGTCGATCAGCCGCGTCGCCTTCACGCCGACTTTGCCGACCGTGTACATGCGGCTGGTATCGCCGTGCCAGCCATCGACGATCACCGTCACGTCGACATTGATGATGTCGCCGGACTGCAGCTTCTTGTCGCCCGGAATGCCGTGACAGACGACATGGTTGATCGAGGTGCAGATCGATTTCGGGAAGCCGCGATAATTGAGCGGCGCGGGAATGGCGCCGTGGCCGACGATGTAGTCGTGGCAGATCCGGTCGAGCTCGCCCGTTGTGACGCCGGGCTCGACATGCGGCGTGATCATGTCGAGGGTCTCCGCCGCCAGTCGCCCGGCCCGGCGCATGCCTTCGAAGCCCGCCGCATCGTGAATCTTGATGCGGCGATGCTCGGGATTCCAGTCATGGGCCATGTCGTTGGATGGCATCTTCGTTCTTTTGGGGTTGGCGGCCGGTCGTTGGATCCCAAATAAAGGCGTTACGGGCATTTTTGCAAGGCGCCCGTTGCCCGGCCGCGAATCCTGCCGCCGTTGCGGGATTGCCACTGGCCCCTGTCGCGGGGCAAGGTATCTGTTGCGAATCTGCGGTTCCGCCATTCCCGGTGCTGAAAATCGAGACCATGACCAAGATTGCATCCACGCTCTTTCTCGTACTCCTGATCGCCGGCTGCTATCAGCCCGATGAGACCCGCGCGGTTTCCTGGACGAAGCCCGACGCCACCCAGGACATCATCTACGACGATCTGGCTTCCTGCCGCGAACAGGCAAGCGCCATGATCGAGCGCGACGCGGCCATCGATTCGGACATCGACGCCGGCATGACGTCCGCCGATCCGGATTCGACCGCCCTCGATCTCGAACGGAATATGGATGCCTCCGGCTCCGAGAAGCGCTTTCGGCGTCTGATCAACGACTGCATGCGCGGCCGGGGCTACGCTCTGGCCGACGGCGAATAAGGCGGACTGAAACCGGTCGAAGAAGGGACTTCGGCAATGCCGGCCCGAAACAACGTCACTGCTGCCGTGCTGATCATCGGCAATGAAATCCTCTCCGGCCGCACCCAGGACGTCAATCTCAACTGGCTGGCGAAAGAGCTGACCGAGCTCGGCATCCGCCTGCGTGAAGCGCGGGTCGTGTCCGATGTCGAAGGGGAGATCGTTGCTGCGGTCAACGAGCTGCGCAGCCGGTACGATTATGTGTTCACGACCGGCGGCATCGGCCCGACCCATGACGACATCACGTCGGCCAGTATCGCGAAGGCGTTCGGCTTGCCCTGGGTGCGCCATCCCGATGCGGTGAAGATCCTCGAGGCGCAATACGAGCCGGGTCAGCTCAACGAAGCGCGGCTGCGCATGGCGACGATGCCGGAAGGTGCGGAGCTGGTCGACAATCCCGTCTCCGGCGCGCCGGGCTATCGCATCGGCAATGTATTCGTGCTGGCCGGCGTGCCGTCGATCATGCGCGCAATGTTCGACAATGCGCGTGGCCGGTTGCGCGGCGGCCCGCCGGTGCTATCGCAGACCGTCTCGACCTATCTGGGCGAAGGCACGATCGCCAAGCCCCTGGGCGAGCTGCAGGACCGCCATCCCGAGCTCGATATCGGATCCTATCCGTTCTTCCGCGGCGGAAGGTTCGGGACGTCGCTGGTCATCCGTGGCACAGACCGGACGCAGATCGCCGCCGCCGCCGAAGCGCTGCGCGAAACGATCCGTTCACTCGGCGACACGCCGGTCGAGGGCGAACCCGCCACCTGATCAGTCGTAGCACTCGATAAGGACGGTGTACTGGCGCGCCTGTTCGGCGACGTCGGCGGCCGTCAGCGTCGCTTCCGAGGGGGCGAGCTCGTAGGCGATGTCGTTCGCATCGAGGAAATTGCGCGCAACCAACGTTTTGATCGCGAAATTGATGTTCTGCGGGATATGGCCCTGGTCGACGGCACGTTCGTACCAGAGTGCGGCGCGCCGATAGTCCTGTCGCACGCCAAGTCCGTAGTGGTAGAGCAGGGCGAGCCCGTATTGCGCGTCGCTGTCGCCGTGGCGCGCTGCGGGCTCCCATTCGCGGAACGCCGTCTGGTAGTCGCCGTTCGCATAGGCGCGATCGCCGGCGGCGACGCCGGCCAGCGCCGGTACGGCCGACACCAGCAGCAAGATCAGCGTCATAATCGTAAGGCGCATTCCCAGCCCCGCTCCTGGAAGGCCCGGCCATTATAGGCGCCGGCTGGCTGCGCTTCACCCGCTCGCGCGCCGGGAACCGCGATTTCCCACCCCCGTTGCACTTCAAGTAACCCAGTATGTAAAATGAGGGCTATGAGGGGGATAGGCGTCATCCGGGTGACTTTCTTGCTGGCGGCCGTTTTCGCGGCGCCTGCGGGGCTGCGCGCCAGCGACCAGACGGACTGTTCCAGCCGTAGCGTGCTGGAGATGGACCCGGTGCGCTATGTGACCGCCTGCATGAACCTCGCCGGGCAGGGCTTCGACGAAGCGCAGTTCAATCTCGGTCTGATCTACGACACCGGCCAGGGCGTGCCGCAGGATTACAACGAAGCGCTCGATTGGTATCTGCCGGCGGCAGAAGCGGGATTCGTCCCGGCCCAGTTCAATCTCGGCAACATGTACTATTACGGTTGGGGCGTGCCGCAGGATCATGCGCAAGCTGCCTACTGGCATCGTATCGCCGCCGAGAACGGTCATGCCTGATCGCAGCATAACCTCGCTTGGATGTATCTGAACGGCGAGGGCGTACCCGAGAACACGCAGGAGGCCGTGCGCCTCTATCGCAGCGCCGCCGATCAGGGCTTCGCCTTGTCGCAGAACGACCTCGGTTATCTGTACGCGACAGGCCGCGCCGTCGAGCAGAACTATGTGAGCGCGCTGATGTGGTATGACCTGGCGGCAGCGCAGGGCGATCCGCGCGCGCTTAACAACATTGCTTACATGAAAGAGCGCATGTCGACCCAGCAGGTCTCGCGCGCGGAACAGCTCGCCGAAGCCTTCCAGCCGGTCTCACAGTTCACCCTGCAGGAATAAAGTCGCGATCGGCGAACGTGCGCGGCGCCTAGTGAAGAATGGCGCTGATGAAGGACTTCAACCGCTCCGTTTCGGGCTGATTGAAGATGGTCTCGGGCGGGCCCGATTCCGCAATCCGCCCGCCATCCACGAAATGCACACGGTCGGCGCTGCGACGGGCAAACCCCATCTCGTGGCTGACGACGACCATCGTGCGGCCTTCGTCGGCCAGTACCCGAAGCAGATCGAGGATTCCCGATACCAGTTCCGGGTCGAGAGACGATGTCGGCTCGTCGCATAGCAGCAATGTCGGCTGCATGGCGAGCGCGCGTGCAATGCCGACGCGTTGCTTTTGGCCCCCCGACAACTCGGCTGGATAGGAACCGAGTTTGTCCTTGAGGCCGACGCGCTCGAGCAATCGGCGCCCCTCGTCGATGGCGTCGCTTCGGGACCGTTTTTGAACCACGATCGGCCCTTCGATGACGTTCTCGAGCGCCGTGCGGTGGTTCCATAGATTGAAATGCTGAAAAACCATCGGCATCCGGCTGCGCGCCTGGCGGATCTGCTTCTCGGGTGCCTTGCGAAATCCGCTGGCGTCCTCCTGGCAGAGCTTCTGCCCCTCGATCTCGATCGTGCCGCCGTCCGGCATCTCCAGAAAGTTGAGACAGCGAAGCAGCGTCGTCTTGCCGCCGCCCGAGGGTCCGATGAGAAACGTGACCTCGCCCGGTTCGACCGAGAGGTCGACCCCCTTCAGCACCTCGTTGTGGCCGAAGCGCTTTTTGAGACCCCGCACATTCAGGATACTCATGGGGTCGGAACCTTCGCGGCCTGGCGCCATGCCATCGATTGCGGGCGGAGGTAGGCAGGGGTCATGCGGAGCTCCAGCCAGCGCACGATGCGCGACGATACGAAGCTCATCACGAAGTAGATCATTGCCACCATGACGTAGATTTCCATACTCCGGAAGGTCGAAGAAATGATGATCGTGCCGTTGCGCAGCAATTCGTTGACCGCGATGAACGAAACCAGCGCGCAATCCTTGAGCAGCGAGATGAAGTAGCCGCCGAGCGTCGGCAAGGCGATCAGCAAAGCCTGCGGCAGCACGATGCGGCGGAACGCGGTCAGCCGGGACATGCCAACGGAGACCGCCGCGTCGCGCTGTCCCTTGTCGATGGATCCGATAGCCGCGCGAAAAACCTCCGAGAGATAGGCACCAAGATTGAGCGAGAGGCCCAGCACGCCGCACCAGAAGGCTGGCAGCGTCAGTCCGATCTCCGGCAGGGTGAAATAGATCAGCAGCAACTGGACGATCAGCGGGACGTTGCGCCAGATCTCGACATAGGTCTGCAACACCCAGTCAAGCGGGCCGATCTTCGAAAGCCGTCCGACCGCGACCAGCAGACCGATGATGGTCGCAAAAAACATGCTGAGGACCGACAGCTCGATCGTGACCAGTGCGCCCTCGAGCAGAAAGGGCATATAGGTCGGAATGAGGACCAGGAAAAATTCTTGCATGTCTTGTTCCGGAGTTAGCCCGGGTCGAACGAGAGGCTGGGCTCAGCGCCAGTGACGAACACCCGGCCGTCGCACGCAACGGCCGGGTGCTTTCGAAACGTTCCAACGTGAATCGTGTTAGTTCTTCATCAGGTTGATCTGTTCGTCGGACCAGATGTCGTATTTCCGGAGGATTTCTTCGCGCGTGCCGTCAGCCGCCATGTCGGCGAGCGCCTGATCGACCGCGGCCTTGAGATCGGTGCACTCCTGGCGCACGCCGACGCCGAGACCGCCGAGACGATAATCGGCCGACTCTTCGGCTTCGGCCCATTCGGCTTTCGGGATGTAGTACAGCGGCTCGCCGACAACCCGCAGGTCGGGCATTTCCTCGAGCTGCGCAAGATACGTGGTCTCGTCCATAACGACCGCGTCGACCTGCTCGTTGCGGAGCGCAAGGAACGGCTCTCCGAACGTATTGAAGTCCATCACGCTTTCGGCGAGACCCTGATCGACCAGAGAATGGGCGACCAGCGAATCCATGGTGCCGAGCGTCGAGGCCAGCACCTTGCCATCGAGGTCTTCGACGGACTGGATGGGCGAATCCTCAAGCACGATCACCCGGTCGAAGATCAGGAAGTACGGATTTGAGAATTCGATGCCGCCGCCCTGGATACGTTCCTGCGTCTTGGACATGCCGGACAGGATGACGTCCCAGCGATCGCTCTTGAGGCCGGGAATGAGTGTGGTCCATTCGGTAACCACATATTCGGTCGTGACGCCGAGCTCGCCGGCGATGTAGTCCGCAATTTCCTTCTCGAAGCCTGTGTACGATCCATCCGGCTCCTGCCAGATAAAAGGCTTCAGTCCCATCAGGCCGACACCGACCCGGATGACGCCTGCCTCCTGTATTTTCTCAACGCATTGGGCCGAGGCCTGACCGGCCAGGCTCAGGAAAATCGTTGCCGCCGCGGCAGCAACCGTCACAGTGATCCGTTTCATTTTGTGGTCCTCCTCCACTGAGTGCGATTTTTTTGCCCCGGCGGTTACTGTCCCCGATGCCGGGTGGCATCGCCCCTTCCCGGGCATCTTCTCCGGTTGCTTTCCGATCTGCAAGGAACCTTTGTGCGTTGCGTTCTGCGCGCCGATGGTGCTAGCGGCCGTTGGTACGCCGCTGAACGCTCTTGGATGGCTCCCACACGGCTTCGAGGGCATTCCGGGTTCGGCTGTCATGGCTGGCGTCATGTCGGCCTGCGGATCTGTTTGTCCGGTTCGCACCCGCAGCGGTCAGCCACGCGGGGTCAAATGACCGCCATCGGCTACCCGTGCAACGACATGGCGCAAGGGAAGTTCCATCGGGCGGGCCGGGCCGCCGGTTGCGGGTCCGCGCGCGAGGGCGATTATGCTAATCTTTCGCTCGTGCGCCCGATCCCGAGCCTCTGAGGCCCGCTTGGTGGAACTGGTAGACACAAGGGACTTAAAATCCCTTGGCCCGAAAGGGCCGTGCCGGTTCGAGTCCGGCAGCGGGCACCACTAAAATCGAAGACGGGGAAGAGTGCGCCGCAGCCTCTAGGGTCGGGTGTCGCTTTTCTTTTTGCCGA
>Ga0163153_10001553_pt1 | contig 36082 bp, 29 predicted proteins | sample OliLakLV19MP6IB1_FD_148629 | JGI IMG/M metagenome (GOLD analysis project Ga0163153, IMG submission 148629) | Freshwater microbial mat bacterial communities from Lake Vanda, McMurdo Dry Valleys, Antarctica - Oligotrophic Lake LV.19.MP6.IB-1 | ecosystem: Environmental > Aquatic > Freshwater >... | reverse complement strand
ACTCATATGCGCGACCTGGAAGGGTCGACGCTGAGTTTGCAGCCGTTGGATGCCATCGAAGAGGTGGTGCACTTCGTACGCAACGGCCGCAATTTCCGTGGCTACCGCAAACGTTTTTTGCAACATCAAGCCAAGTTCCTGTGGCGCTACCGCCACTCGCTGGATCGCAACCAATTGTTGCTGTCATCGCTGACTGCCGCCGCCATCCTGGCGCCGGGTAGCTTTTCCAGCCCGGGCGCGATATTCAAACGCAAGAATCCGCGCACCAATGTCAGCACCACCGAACGGTTGGATGCGATATACACACCGCGTTTGCCGGTGGCCAGCCAGTTTGAAGATTATTTCAAACCCACCCGGATCACTCTGGCCAATGGCGAACTGAATCCGCTGCTGGAAACCGACGCGTTGGCCACGCGCTTTCGACGCAATATGGAACCTGCGGAAGCCCTGGCCGATGCAGCGGAAAGCCAAGTCGCGCTGGCGGAAAACCGGTCTGTTTCTGCATGATCGATCCATGATCCCAATCCTAAGGAAACTGGCCGATGGACACGGGCTGATGGACACAGGCCCGATGAACACTGTCCCATGATCACTGACCGATGAACACGCTGCTGCCCGAACGCGCATTTACCCGCAGCCGCCTGGCGCGCGCCTGGACTGCGGTTTTGTTGGTGGGACTGCACATCATTCCATTGACGGTATTAATTGGCGGCACCAACCGCACCGACTGGCTGCTGTTCGCCGCGATTTATCCTTTCCAGGCCATCGGCGTCGGGGTGTGTTTGCACCGTTATTTTGGTCATCACGCATTCCACACCAGCCGGCCTTTCCAGTTTTTCCTGGCCCTGTGCGCTGCCAGCACATTTGGTGATCCGATTCGCTTTGCTGGCAAGCATCGCTTTCATCACCAGCATGCCGACTGCATGGATGATCCGCACACACCTTTGCATGGCTTTTGGAACAGCTGGTTTGGCTCTCACCTCGACAGCCGCTATCAGGACGAGGACATTTGTGGCCAGGTGCCGTGGTTAACCCGTTACCCGGAACTGATGTGGCTGCACCGGCACTCCCTGCTACCGGGTTTCACCTTGTGTGTCGTTGCTTATCTGATGGGTGGTTTTTCCGGTATGGCCATCGGTGTGCTGCTGGGCGCGATGATATTGCTGCATCAAAGCTCATCGGTGAACTACCTTTGCCACAAGCTGGGGTATCGGCGCTTTGCTACGGAAGATCGTTCAACCAATAACCTGCTGGTGTCGCTGCTGACGTTTGGCGAAGGCTGGCACAACAACCATCACCGCTACCCGGTATCGGCCCGGGCGGGGTTTAAATGGTGGGAGGTCGATATGTTTTATTGGGTGATTTGCGGCTTTGAAGCGCTGGGGCTGGTGTGGAACGTTAAACGGCCGCCAGAGGCGCTGCTCTAACCCGTCGCGAATAGCTCTCGGGCAACGTGCACAAATTCGCGCGCAAGGCGCGCTCCTACAGAGGCTGCGCGGCTTGTCGGTTCAATTGCTGCAAACGGCTTTTGCTCTTGCGGTCATTCAACAACGATAAAGGGTCGTGTATCAGTTTTTGCCATTCACGGGTGGCATTGTCGAACATCTCTTCGGTTTCGCTATGCATGAACTGGCCACCCGGGCGGCAACGGTCCCACAGGAAACGAATCATGTTGTAACACATGGTGCATTGGCCGCCGACCACCAGATAATCCAGATCATTCAATGGAGCGCCTTCATCCTGCTCGATCCATAACTTGGTGGCCATGGTAGCGGCCTTGTCAACGATGCGCTTCATTTCCGGAGGTGGTGGCCAGGCCTTGCGGGTAATCAATTCCAGGTGCAGTGGGTCTTGTTCCTGAGGAGCATCCTGCAAGGTGAATATCTCATTCGCCAGGATGCGGTTATGCAGGTCCGGGCGACTGTAAGCAGCGGAATAGCCCAGGCCGCGAATACGATTCATGTAAATGGTCGAAGTCAGGGCCGATACCGAACCAGCACGCAAGCTGGCCATGCTCAATAAAGTCCCCACACGCAACTTATTCAGATACTTGTGCGGGCTTTTCTTCCACCTGGGAATAATGTGTTCCAGCGAGTGCTCGGTTTTGCTGCGGCTGAGCTTGAGTACGATCATCAAAGCCAGCAAGGCCACCAACACCATGAGCGGAATAACGATTTCAACCAACATCCAAACCAGATCAAGCAGCAAACCGTTATAGGGTCTCCAGCCATCGATGCTGAACCAGCCTGCCTCCCAAAGATCATAGATATTGAGCAACGCACTCAGCGCCAACAGGCCCATGATGACTTTGCCAATGATATCCAGCCGGCCGATAGACATTTTCTCCAGCCAGGCCATAAAGCCACTGGCGGGCTTGGTAAGCTGTTCGATGGGTGCGCGGTCATTGCTTCCCGGAAAGGGGATGCGCGGGAAGAAAGAAGCTTTTCTAACCGGCGTATCAGAAATGATCAGCAAGTCCAGGTCTTCAGGCGTTACTTCAATCGACAACTGCACCTTGCTGCCTTGCGTTACCTTGCCCGACATCCAGTTGGCCCAATCCTGGGGCGAGGAGGGCTCACCGCGATGGCTGAGGCTGAAACCGCATTCATTTGTATCCAGTTCGGTAATGCCGGACTTTTTGCGATTTACCGCCAACAAGGTACTGGTGATGCCCTGGTTGTCGTACACACCGCCATCCATCAGCGCAAAATTGGGCTGCTGGGTATCCGTATTGCGTTGCAGTGCTGCGCGCACTTCATCGCAGGTTGGGCGTTCGCTTGATGGGCGGTTGTATTTCACTGGTGCGTCATCCGGCCAGTGAAAATCATCGGGAAAAAACATCGGCTCCATACCCACCGGAATGCAGGAAGAGGCAGCCATGATGTCCGCCAGACGGATTTTCCGGGCGTGCTCGCGGCAAATCGACACATTGCCATTGCCGATCAGGCAGCGGAAATCACTGACTTGAAAGCGAAAAGCGGAGCCGGTTTTGAACTCCGTGGCATTGAATATCATTTCCCGCACATGGCCGTTGCGGGGTGGGTCCAGCAACATGTCAAATGTCACCGAACCATCTGCAGCAAACTCACCAAAGAAGCGGTTGAAATACTCGTCGTGATAAATATTGGCCAGAGCTGTGATCATGTCGCGACGACCCGAGGGCGCGGGTGGTGCCTTGGTCGTCATGCGTGCCAGCAACTGCTCAAGAATATTGAGCTGCGGCAGGAATTCGAAAAAGTCATCGAAGAAGTCCTGGAAAGAACGCCCGAATCGCTGTGATAAACAATAGCCCAGGCCGGGTAGGCTGCCGCCAGACACCGAGGAGATGATCTCCACCTTGCTCAGCAAGCCCAGCCGATCCAGCATACTCATGGAACCGAGATGAAAGCCCACTGCGCGCACGCCGCCCCCTGAGAGGGATAGTGCTATCTGTTCGATCTTACCTGAGATGCTCGCAGAGTCTGTAAACATATGCTTGTTTCCTGTTCGACAGGTTTTGTATTGGAGCCTTTGACTGATTATGCGCGAGCGCGATGGCTGCTTGTGTCGTATCCTAACATTCGTCGCACTATTTCATTACGGAGCCTGCATCATTCAGTATTTTGTCCGCTGGTAAAGCAGAATTTGATTATCACCATGAAAACCGTAGAAACAAAAAGCTCCAGACTCGGCTGGTTGCCGAACGCCATTTCGCTGGCACGTTTGCTCAGTGTGCCGGTGTTGGTCTGGTTGGCTGTTCAGGGCTGGGCAAACCTGTTTGCGGCCTTGCTGATCGTGGCGCTGGCCAGCGACTTGCTGGATGGCTGGGTAGCCCGGCGCTTTAACGCTGTTTCGCGCCTTGGCGCTGTGCTGGATTCTTTGGCTGATATGGCCTTAACGCTGGTCATTCTGCTGGGCATCTGGTTGCTGCATCCGGTCGTTTATGAACAGGATGGCTGGATCATTCGCAGCCTGGTCGCAGCCTGGTTTCTGGCTCATTGCGCATCTTTGTGGCGCTACGGTCGCCTGGCGAGCTTCCATACCTGGCTGGTCCGTATCGGCATCGCTTTGTTCAACCTGTTTGCTGTCATCCTGTTGGTGTTCAACTACTACCCGTGGTTGCTGTATGTCTCTGCCAGCTTGTCGTTGTTGGGAGTGATCGAGCATTTCATCCTGCTGGCCTTGTTGCCGCAATGGACGCCGAATATTCCTGGGGGAGTGTTTGCGGTTTGGCGGAACCGCGCAAATCACCGCTCTACACACGGACCCAGCCAACGCTAGAGTCTGGTCGGCAATGGGGAAATTTCATCGGTCATTGGATCCCGGGTCAAGCCCGGGATGACGAAGTTGGGGTCAAGCCCGGGATGACGAAGTTGGGGTCTGATCCGGGATGACGAGTCCTTGCGTCGGGCAATGATAGGCAAGACCTGATTCGCTGCAGCGTTTATCATGAGCAGGCAAATCCACCAGGAGTGAATGAATGCCTTTCCGCTTGCCCTATCACCTGTTTTTGAACTGCAAGACCGCTTTGGCAATCGCCGCATTGGTTTTCACATTATCCGCCCAGGCTCAGCCAGCAGATGTAGTCGAGGCCACAGCTGAACCCACAATCACCGATGCAACCGAAGTACGCATAGGCTCAACCGTTGTAGAAACGCCCGGCATCGATATCCAACTCACCGCCGATCCGGCCGCTGCAACACCGGCTGCAACCGATACTGAGAGCAGCGCATTCGATCAGGAACAGTTGTATCGCTTCGTAGCACAGGGCATGGACCTCTGGCGTGTTCCCGGCATGTCGGTCACTGTAGTCAACAAGGATGAAGTGCTGTTCCAGCAGGGTTTTGGTCAAACGGCTACGCGCGATGGGCTAGCGGTGGATGAGCACACCCTGTTCGCCGCTGCATCAACCACCAAGGCCATGGTGGTGGCCGGCATACTCATGCTGCAGGACGAAGGTAAATTGTCACTCAGCGATCCCATTACCCAGCATTTGCCGGAAGTACAGTTTGGTGATCCGATTTTGAACCGTGATGTCACCGTGGCCGACTTGTTGGCCCATCGCACGGGTTTGCCATCTACCGATTTGTGGACTTTTATGCAGGCTATGTCGTTGGATGAACAGATCAGCCGACTGCGGGAAGTCAAGCCAGAAGCTTCCTTACGGGCCCGGCTGATTTACCAGAACACCATGTATGAACTCGCCGGGTTGTTGATTGAGCGATTGAGCGGCGAGCGCTGGGATGTTTTTCTGATGCACCGCCTGTGGCACGCCATAGGCATGCGCGAAACCTATGGCAGCCGTGAGCAGATTCCCACCATTGCGAGCCATGTCTGGCCATACCACTTCGTGGGTGACGAATTGGTGCTGGCTGACTGGGATTTCGCGGCCAACCTGGCGGATGCAGCGGGTTCGGTTTGGACTTCAGCCCATGACATGGGCCTTTGGGCCCAGTTTCTTTTGCGAAATGGTGTTACCGCAGCGGGAGAGCGGCTGATTTCTGAGGCCGGTATGGCACAGATGTTTGAGCCCATGCAATTGGCTACCGTCAGTGACTTTTACCCTACCGCCGAGCTAACCCAACCGCATTGGCGCAGTTACGGCCTGGGTTGGTTTCAGCAGGATTTTCAGGGCCGCATGATCAACTACCACACCGGCAGCCTGAGCGGTCTGATCGCCTTGATCGGGCTGGATCGTGATAATGACAAAGCGGTGGTGATATTGGGCAACAGAGACCATGCGGAAATGCGCCATGCCGTGCTATGGAATGTCATGGATCAGTCGCAGCCTGTTGAGCGCGATTGGAACCAGGAAATTTATGCCCTCTACCAGCGTGAGCGCGAGAAAAGCGAAGAGCGCTGGAATGAAACCCGCCAGCAGCGCATCGCCAATGCCAATACCGGACTGCCCCTGACTGCCTTTGCCGGACGCTATAACAGCAAGGTCAACGGCGATGTGGTGGTGGTGTATTCCGATCGTCGGTTGTTATTCAAAACTGCATTGGACACATTCGAGCTGCGCCATTGGCATCTCAATGCCTTTGTGGCGGAGTTTCCACCGGACAACCGCGTCTTTGCCGAATTCGAAATCGGTTTCGACGGCAAGGTTAAGGCGCTGGATATTCTGGGTGACACCTTCACCCGGATCGCGGATGGCCCCGACCTCGATTGAGCTCTGTTAACGTCGGCCAAGCAGATTTTCCATTGACTTGAAGCACCAGTTCGCCCACCCTGTGTGCCGGGAATGAAGTTCCCCGAGTTTGCAGGTGTTCCAATAACGGCCCCGTTATTGGAATGAAACGGGAAGACGGTGCGCGCGCTGTAAAGCCGCAATTCCGTCACTGCCCCCGCAACGGTAAACGAAGGCAAGGATCAACGCAGCCACTGTGCTTTGCATGGGAAGGCGATCCTTCACAGGCGAATGCTTTTCGCCCTTCGTGAGTCCGGAGACCGGCCTGCATGTAAACCACTGGTCTGATCGCGGAGGGCGATGGCTTGTGCGCACTGCCGGCCGCCTTTTTCAAGCTCAGACTGGCAGTTCCACAAGACGTTTTTCTCCTCGCAGACCTAAAACGCGTTCGGGTGCGATCGCGAGGAGCTGAAACATGTTGCTACGTTCTGCGGTGCGCCAGTCGGCAGCAAATGCCCGTCGTTTGGCTGTTGCCATTTGTTTATTGGTTAATTTCTATCTTGTTGTCAACACAGCACAAGCCGAAGAACAGCCGCTGGAGCTGAATGAGCTGCTGGTGAGCGCGGCGTTGGAGCCCTTGTCTGCGGCCGATGTAGCCAGTTCGGTCACGGTGATCACGCGTGAGCAAATCGAGCAACGGCAAGTGAAATACCTGTCGGAACTGCTGCGTGATGTACCGGGTTTTGCGGTCAGCCAGTCGGGTGGCCCGGGTACGCTCACGCAAATTCGTGTGCGCGGCGCTGAGGCCAACCAATTGCTGGTGTTGATCGACGGTGTGCGCGCCAATGATCCGGCTTCGAGTGACGAGTTTCAGTTCCAGTTTGCCTCCACCGCCAATATTGAGCGCATCGAAATCATCCGCGGACCGCAAAGCGCGATTTGGGGTACCGATGCGCTGGCTGGGGTGATCAATATCATTCGGCGCAAGGATGTGGCGGAAGACTACCTGGCAGCAACGGCTGAGTATGGTTCCTTCAACAGTCTGGATCTGGCGCTGGATGGTGGTGTCAGCCGGGAGAATCTGCGTCTGTCCGGTGGCCTGTCCTACATGAACACCGACGGTACCAATATTTCCCGCCAGGGCAGCGAAGACGATGCTGCCGACAACACCACGGCCAATCTTGCGCTGGAATGGGCTATCCATGATTCATGGGCTTTGCTGTTCAGCGGCCACCACGTGGATGCCACTTCAGACTTCGATGATTTCGATTACTTCAGTACCGGATTACCCATCGATGCGGATCTTGCAACCCGGGCGCAGCGCGACTATTTGAAAGGCGAAGCGCGCTGGCAACCGACTGATTCGGCCTGGAACGGCAGCCTCACGGCCGGCTGGCAGGATTCCGACAATCGCAACTTTGCCAATGGGGTTTGGGACAGCGCCACCTCGGCCAATACGCTGGAGTTTCGCGCCCGCGCCAGTGTACTGCTGGACGATCGCGAGGCGCGGAATCACCGCCTGAGTTTTGCTTTGGACCAGGAAGAGGTTGACTTCTCCCAACGCGGTATCGCTTTCCCCTGGGGTGACCCCAACCAGGATCAATCCTATGACGTCACTGGATATGCCGCGGAGTATGTAGGTAAACCCACCGGGTCTTTCAGCTGGACGCTGAACGGCAGGCAAGACGACTACAGCGATTTCGATGACGTGTTCACCTGGCAACTGGCGGCATCGCAGCGCATCGGCGACAACCTGAGACTGCGCGCTGCCGCCGGCACCGGCTCTAAGGCGCCGACTTTTGTCGAGCGCTTTGGCTTTTATCCGGATTTCTTTAGCGGCAATCCCAACCTGAAGCCGGAAACTTCCAAGGGTTGGGAGTTGGGCGTGGAGTTGGGTCTGCTGGAACAGTCGCTGCTGCTGGGCGCCGCATGGTTCGATCAGCAACTGGAAGATGAAATCGATGGCTTTGTGTTTGATCCCACAACCGGTGCGTTTACCGCTGTGAACAAAAGTGGCGACAGTGAACGGCGAGGGCTGGAGCTGACAGCCTCAGGGCAACTGGCTGATGCGTTCAGCCTCAACGCCAGCTATACCTATCTGGACGCCAGCGAAACCAACTCTTCAGGTGACAGTGTGCGAGAGGCCCGCCGGCCGCGGCATATGGCCAGCCTGAACGCAAACTACAGCTTTGCTGCGCAGCGCGGCAACCTCAACCTCAACCTCAACTACAACGGCGCACAGTTGGACAACTTCTTTCCACCACCTTTTTACGCGCCTGAACAGGTAGTGCTGGATGGCTTTACCGTGGCGGGTATGGCGGCTTCCTGGAAGCTGACGGACAGCCTCGAACTCACCGGGCGAATCAGCAACCTGTTGGACGAAGATTACGAAGAAATCCTCGGCTTTGCCCGCCCTGGCCGTGCCGTTTACGCCGGCTTACGCGGACGCTTCATGCGCTAGTGCCTCAGTTTATTAATGCATTAGTGCATTAACGCAACAACACATTAGCGGGCTGCGAATAACAGCACGTGACCACGGCGCTTGATGCGCTTGAAGCCCGCGTCTTTCGCCACCTGAGTGATGCCACGCGCGCTGTTGAACTGCACCAACCCGGCCAATGAGGCCGGGTTCTCCCTGTAATAACCGGTGTGTTCGCGGAACAAGTCGTCATTACCGTGAGTGCGAAAACGTCGAAACAGGCGATTACTGTCGGCGAAGTCAAACACCACTTTGCCGCCCGGCTTGAGCACTCTGCTGAACTCAGCGAAATAGCAGGCTATGTCATACAAGTTGAGGTGTATGAACACCGACATGGAAATCACCGTATCAATGCTTTGATCCGCAATCGGGCTGAGATCACGCGGCTGCATGGCGCGGAACTGGATGTTGTTTTTGTCAGCACATTCGCGCCGGGCAAAATCCAGAAATGCGGGGCTGATATCACAGGCCTGCACACTGCCCGCCTGCTCGGCTATCGCACCGGTGCCGAAGCCACAGCCCGAACCCAGGTCGATCACCGATTGATGTTTTCGAACGTCGGCAAGACGCAGAAACTTTTGCGCATAAGCACGGCGTTCGGTGCGGATCTCGTCAACCCGGGTTTCAGGTTGTTCACCAAAGCGATAGCCGATCAGGCTGACCAACATGTTACGGACATCGGCGGGGTCGAGATCAATCCAGGCTCTGTTCATGCCGCTATGCTAACCGACCCAGGCTTGAGTTGGGTGGATTCAAATTTCTTTACTAACCCGCATCATGTCCGCCTTGGTGCAATATGCGGGCTTGCAGCAACAGCCCACTAAAACGCCGAAAACGAGGCACATGGAATTCACAACGAATATTGAAGATCCTGCCGTTGGCGGACTACATGTCTTCCAGTTGGCTGACCAGCTCAGAAGCCTTATCGTTGTATTCTGATGTTCCGAAGCTCAAATACAGCGCTCCGGAAAGACAGGTTAACAGCACAAACAATAGCCACATTCTCATGTTCAATCCCCTTGAAACTTACAATCCCCTGATTCAGCAGCTTTGAAACTGCTCACCGGTAAAGTTATGTGTTCCGGCATTGTGGATGAAATAACAAATTCCGAAAGCTGTCAAATGCATGAGTGATGCTTTTGGCCAAGCGGTTTAAATAAGCCGTTGAGCGGTTCTGAAGGGCGCTTTGCCGCACAGCCTGTAACTCTTTAGACACTGATTGCATCTACTCTGGTAATCGAAAAAGAGACTCACCGAGAGCGGAACTCTATGTGAACGCTATTCAACAAATCAGTCTCAAACTGCAGTTGGGCATCGACCCGGTCAGCAAAATTGAGCCGGAACAACTGCTCGAGCAATGGCAGGCATTCCGCAGCAGAAAGTGCCGTGCTGCCAACTTGAACCGGCAGAATAACCAACAGTGCATCTCTAGCAAATCAAAAGTCACGGTAGATTCCAGTTCCGGATCAAACCGGAACCAGCTTGACAAAATAGCTTGCGTGCGACTGGCTGAACTCAAACGTTGCTGCCGGATGGGCAGAGTTGCGCCTCAGCTTTTGTCAATTGAATGTCGCTTTCATGTCCCCTTCACACATCTTCGGTAAACTTCCAACTTATGTAACTGTCGTCGGTAACTCATTAAGACGTGGTGAAGAGTAGGAGACTTTGTGAACGAACCATCAGAACCCATCCGTGACGCTGATTCAATGTTCGAACGTAACATGACCGGACTGTTGGGCCGCGCTTTTTCCCAGCCGCTCAAGCTTTTGGGCCAAAGCGATGCGTCTTTATCCAGTTATGCTGTTTTCTGGAGTGTGGCTGACAATGAGGGCACTACCCAGGTCGAAGTGGCCAGGCGCACCGGGCTTTCTGCTAAAACCGTATCGCGGGTCATTTCCTTGTTGGGTGAAACCAAGCAGGGCAGAGGCTGGATACGGCAAGAGTTCGACCCGGCAGACCGGCGCATAAGGCGCTTGTCGCTAAGTCGGAAGGGTAAAAACGTCCATCGCAAAATGCTGGAAGACATCAGCGACTTCGCCGTTGAGGCCGCCAACAACTAGTTCGTGCAGGTTGAAGATAGCTTCCACGAGGAGTCGTTCATGATGCCGTAGGCCAAATCGTAAAAAATCGCCAAGCGTGCTCGACGATATTGTCAGTAACAACTTTTTGCCAATTCAATATAAGATAATTGAATTTCTTTATTTAAAATATTAACTTTCGCAATGATGGACTGTTGTTTATCCTGTTGAGTCACATTCTGTTGCTGTCGCAACAGCAAAGCCCTGGCGGAGTAGTGTGTGTCCCAATTTGTTCAACCAGAATCACTGACCCTGCACGACCCGGTGCGTGACTTTCGCGACAGTTGTGGCTTCGCGTTGCTGGCCCATATGGATGGTCAAAAAAGCCATTGGCTGGTTGAAACCACACTGAAATCCCTGGCCCGCTTGACCCATCGTGGTGCAGTGGCAGCCGATGGCAAATCCGGCGACGGTTGCGGCATCATGCTGCAGTTTCCCGAGCCTTTCCTGCGCGCTGTTGCCAACGATTGCGGCTTCAAGCTGACGAATAATTTTGCCGCTGGCCTGGTGTTTTTTTCACCCGATGAAGAACTGATCGAGCGTGGCAAAGAAATCCTTACCCGACACCTGTCCCGAGTTTCGCTGGAAGTGTCCGGCTGGCGTGAGGTGCCCACCCGACCTGAGTTCGTCGGCGAACAAGCCTTGGTCAGTATGCCGGCCATTTACCAGGTGTTCGTTAATGCTCCGCCGGGCTGGAATGATCATGATCTGGAGCGACAACTGTTTGTAGCGCGGCGTTTTGCTTTTGATGAGCACGGCAAGCTGCCGGATCCCGACCCCTTGTATTACGTGGTATCACTGTCACGACTGACCATGGTTTATAAAGGCCTGGTTCAGGCCGAACACCTGGCCGATTACTACCCCGATCTGCGCGATCCGCGCATGACCTCGGCCATTGGTATCTGCCACCAGCGCTTTTCCACCAACACCCTGCCGCGCTGGAATTATGCCCAACCGTTCCGCTTCCTGGCGCATAACGGCGAGATCAACAGCGTCAACAGCAACCGCGACTGGGCCAACGCCCGCGCCGGAATTTTGCACTCGCCCCTGTTGCCCTCATTGGAGTCGCTGTCGCATCTGGTGAACGAAAGCGGTTCGGATTCTTCCTCGCTGGATAATCTGCTGGAAGTATTTATGGCCGGTGGCATGGACCTGTTCCGCGCCATGCGGCTGTTGATACCGCCCGCCATACGCGACGATATGGATCCGGACCTGAAAGCCTTTTTGCAATTCAATTCCATGCACCAGGAACCCTGGGATGGCCCGGCCGGAGTGGTCACTACCAACGGGCAAGTGGCCTGCTGCACTCTCGATCGCAATGGTTTGCGGCCGGCCCGCTACAGCATCACCCACGACGGCGTATTCACCGTAGCATCTGAAACCGGGGTGTGGGATTGCCCACCCGAGCGAATCAGACGGCGTGGTCGTTTGGGGCCGGGTGAAATGATAGCGGTGGATATCAGCACTGGTAAATTGTGGAAACCCGGTGCCATTGATGACAACCTCAAGGCGCGCCATGCTTATCGTGAATGGCTGGCTGAAAACGTTGTAAGGGTGTGGAATAACGACGAACAGGAACGCAAAGCAGCGCTGAAATTCATGCGTGAATCATCCGCCCTGCTGCCCACCTATCAACGCGTGTTTGGGCTCAGCCTGGAAGAATGCGAAACCGTGCTCAACACGTTAGCCAAAGACTCACAAGAACCTGTGGGCTCCATGGGTGACGACACCCCCATGGCGGTGCTGTCAGAACGCAATCGCTCAATTTATGATTATTTTCGCCAGGGCTTTGCGCAGGTCACCAACCCGCCCATCGACCCCTTGCGCGAATCCTCAGTGATGTCGCTGGAGACCAGTATCGGTCGTGAACACAATGTGTTTCATGAGACCGCCTCGCATGCGCATCGCGTGGTATTGCCCTGGCCGGTATTGAATTACGTCAAATACCAGACCTTGCTGGGGTTGGATCAACGGCATTACCGCAACCAGCGTTTCAGCCTGAACTACGACCCACAAGTGCAGGATTTGCGCGGCGCCATCAAGACGCTGGTGCAGTCGTGTATCGAGGCGGTGAAATCCGGCGCCACCATTCTGGTGCTGTCCGATCGCGACATCAGCCGCGAAACCCTGACCATGCCCGCTCCTTTGGCCGTTGGCGCGGTACACCAGGCCCTGATGCGAGCGCATGAGCGCACCCGCGCGAATATTCTGCTGGAAACCGGCTCGGCACGTGACCCGCATCAGTTCGCAGTGCTGCTGGGCTTGGGTGTTACGGCGATTTATCCTTACCTGGCATTCCAAAGCATTAACCAGCAAATCGAAATCGGTGCCTTACACGGCGACCCCATCGACCTGCGCAAAAACTACCGCCGTGGCATACGCAAAGGCCTGCTGAAGATTCTTTCCAAGATGGGCATTTGTACCATGGCCAGCTATCGCGGATCACAGCTCTACGAAGCCATCGGCCTGTCGCGCGAAGTGATCGATCTGTGTTGTCCCAAGGTCAGCTCTAAGATCGCCGGCGCAGGTTTCGCCGAGCTGGAAGCCGATCTCCGTCAACAACACGAGCTGGCATGGAGCGAGCAAACCAAGCCGGTACGCGACGGTATCTACCGTTACGTACACGGCGGCGAACAACACGGCTACAACCCCGGTGTGGTGATGCAATTGCAGAAAGCCGTGGCCAGCGGAAACTGGCAGGACTACCGCGTTTACGCTGACATGATCAACCTGCGCAAGATACTGACCCTGCGCGACCTGCTGGCGCTGAAGCCGGGCCAAAACCCCATCACAGTGGATCAGGTTGAGCCAGTTGAGCTGCTGTTTCCGCGCTTTGATTCGGCCGGCATGTCCATCGGTGCGCTGTCGCCTGAAGCCCACGAGGCTCTGGCGGTGGCAATGAACCGCCTCGGCGGACGCTCCAACTCCGGTGAAGGCGGCGAAGATCCGAAGCGCTTCAACTCCGAGCGCAACTCGCGCATCAAACAGGTCGCTTCAGGCCGTTTTGGGGTGAGTGCTCACTATCTGGTCAATGCTGATGTGTTGCAGATCAAGATCGCCCAAGGTGCCAAACCGGGTGAGGGTGGTCAATTACCGGGTGACAAAGTCACCACCGAAATTGCCGCTTTGCGCTGCTCTCCCCCGGGCGTAACGCTGATTTCACCACCACCGCACCACGACATTTACTCCATCGAAGATCTGTCGCAACTGATTTTTGATTTGAAAATGGTCAATCCCCGTGCGTTGGTATCGGTGAAGCTGGTAGCGGGTACCGGCGTGGGTACGATTGCGGTCGGCGTGGCCAAAGCCTATGCCGACCTGATTACCATCGCCGGCTACGACGGCGGCACGGGAGCCAGTCCATTGAGCTCGGTGAAATACGCCGGCATACCCTGGGAGTTAGGTTTGACCGAAACCCACCAGGCGCTGGTGGAAAATGGCCTGCGACATAAAATCCGCCTGCAGGTGGATGGTGGTCTGAAAACCGGTCTGGATGTAATCAAGGGCGGAATTCTGGGCGCAGAAAGTTTTGGCTTTGGCACCGGCCCCATGGTGGCGCTGGGTTGCAAATATCTGCGCATCTGCCACCTGAATAATTGCGCCACTGGTATTGCCACGCAGGACAAGCGCCTGCGCGATGCACATTTCCACGGCCTGCCGGAAAAGGTGATGGCCTACTTCCAGTTCATCGCCCGCGATGTGCGGGAATTGCTGGCTGAACTGGGCTTCAGCCGTTTTACCGACATCATCGGTCGCAGCGATTTACTCGAGCAAATTCCCGGCCTGACCGCCAAACAGCAAGCGCTGGATCTTGGCAGAATTTTGCGCTCCGCAGCCAAGCGCGGGTCGGAACCGGTGTATTGCACCGAAAGCCATAATCCACCGTTTGACAAGGGCTTGAAGAACCAGGAAATCATGCAGGCAGCCCAGGCTGCCGTGGATTCAGGCAGGCCCTGGAGTGGTGCTTTTCAGAGCATGAATTTTGACCGCTCGATCGGCGCCACTCTGTCTGGCGCTGTGGCCATGAAATACGGGCGCGAAGGCTTACCCAGCGATACACTGCAAGTGCGCCTGAGCGGCACCGCAGGGCAGAGCCTGGGTGCCTGGAACGCACCCGGTGTGAGCCTGCATCTGACTGGCGATGCCAATGATTATGTCGGTAAAGGCATGTCCGGTGGCCGCATCGTGGTTACCACTGCGGATACCGATCGACGGCGGGCGCACCGCAATGTCATTCTCGGTAATGCTTGCCTGTACGGCGCCACCGGTGGTGAGTTGTTCGCGCATGGCCAGGTGGGAGAGCGTTTTGCAGTGCGCAACTCCGGCGCCAATGCGGTGATCGAAGGTGCCGGACATCACGCCTGTGAATACATGACCGGTGGCACCGTCGCCATTCTGGGGCCGGTTGGTCCCAATCTGGCGGCTGGTATGACCGGTGGCGAGTTGTTTGTGCTGGATCCCAATCAGTTGGTGGCACGCATGTTGAACCCCGAATTTGTTGCAGCAACGCCGCTGGAGGAGCAACGTTTTACAGCGCCACGACGGCGTTTGCTGGCCTTGATTACCGCCCACGTCAATCATACCGGCAGTGAATGGGGGCGCAAGGTGCTGGACGAATTTGAACTGATGCTGCCGCACTGGATGTATGTGGTGCCCAAGAATCTGCAAGCCAGCCAGGACATTTCGCAGCAGGACGTACCTTTGCGGCTGGTTAAAGCATGATTTATGGGCATGAGATGGGCATGAGATGGGCATGAGCAAGAAGCACGATAACTTTGCCTTCCTGCAACGTGAGCGTGGCGATCCGGACGTCTTTCCGCTGCAGATCCGCCGCAGCGAGTTTCGCGAGATCTACAAGCCGTTTGAGCAGCAGGAAGCGGCAGATCAATCCGAGCGTTGCCTGGATTGTGGCAACCCCTATTGCGAATGGAAGTGCCCGGTGCACAACTACATTCCCAACTGGCTGAAGCTGGCCCAGGAAGGACGCATTCTTGAAGCCGCTGATCTGTGCCACGAAACCAATAGCCTGCCTGAAGTCTGTGGCCGCATTTGCCCGCACGATCGTTTATGCGAGCAGGCCTGCACGCTGCAAACCGGTTTTGGTGCGGTGACCATCGGCGCTATTGAACGTTATATTGTGGATGAAGCGTTCAAGCAGGGCTGGCGGCCTGATCTGTCGCATGTACGGCCCAAGCCCTGGAGTGTGGGCGTGGTCGGCGCTGGCCCGGCGGGCCTGGCCTGTGCGGATGTCTTGGCACGCAACGGCGTCAGTGTCACGGTTTATGATCGTCATCCGGAAATCGGTGGTTTGTTGAGCTTCGGCATCCCGGACTTCAAGCTGGAACTGAAAGTGATGCGCCTGCGGCGCCAGGTATTTGAAGAAATGGGCATCCAGTTCCGCATGAACTGCGAAATCGGCCGCGATATCCAGGCCGAAGATCTGCTCAGCATGCATGATGCGCTGTTTTTTGGCACCGGCACCTATACTCCGGTTGCGGCTGAACTGCCTGGAATGGATGCTGGCGGGATCGTGCCCGCCTTGCCTTATTTGATCGGTCAGACGGCGCACATGTACGGGTTGGAAATGGCCGGCTATTCCCACATAAACCTCAGTGGCGAGGATGTGTTAGTTTTGGGTGGCGGCGATACTGCCATGGATTGTGTGCGCACCGCCATTCGTCAAGGCGCAAAATCAGTAACCTGCGTGTATCGCCGTGACCGGAAAAATATGCCAGGCTCCCAGCGCGAAGTCGATCACGCCATGAAGGAAGGCGTGAAATTCGAATTCAATACCCAGCCCATTGCTTTGAAACATAACCAAGGGCGGCTTCATGGTCTTGAAATTGTTCGAACCGAACTGATTCAGAATTCGGATGGCGGGCGTGCCACACCTCAAGTTATAGTCGGCAGCGAACAGGTGCTGGCCGCCAGCGCGGTTATTTTTGCCTTTGGCTACCGTCCCAGCCCACCAGCATGGCTGAATAGTCTGACTGTCAACACCGAGCAGGACGGGCGGATCCGTTGCAGCGGTCTGGCAGGCCAAACCAGCAACCCGGCTATTTTCGCTGCCGGAGACATGGTGCGGGGCTCAGACCTGGTGGTGACCGCCATTGCCGATGCTCGTGAAGCGGCCAAAGGCGTTCTGCAATACCTGGAAATTCTCATGCCGCAATTACGCCGGGCAGCTACCGGCTAATGCTGGTCTGAACTTTTCTGTACTGGCACGGTCCATCAGCCGGTAGCCACCGTTCAGTACATAACATACTTTGGTATCCCGACAGGCTTTAGTCGTAGAAAGAACATGTTAATCATTCGGCCAGGGCTTGAAATTCCCGAAGATGAGATCCAACTTGAAGCTATAAGAGCCCAGGGTGCGGGCGGACAGAATGTCAATAAGGTCTCTTCTGCCATACATTTGCGTTTTGACATAGCCGCTTCTTCGCTACCGGAAGAATACAAGACACGGTTAATGTCGATTTCGGATCGCCGGGTCAACTCAGAAGGCGTGATTGTCATCAAGGCGCAAAGACATCGCACTCGGGAAAAGAACCATCGTGACGCACTTGAGCGCTTGGCGGAATTGATCCGCAAGGCCACTGAGCGGCACCGGAAAAGGATACCAACCCGTCCCAGCAAGGCTTCCAAGGAACGGCGGCTGACATCCAAGTCACAGCGCTCGCACACCAAGCAATTGCGAGGCAAAGTTGAAGATTGATTTTCATATTCCGACTTGATTGTTACTCTGGCTGCAATTACAATTATACCGATTAGTACTTAATTTTCAGAGGTTTAAATCATGGCCCGAATCACCGTTAGTAACGCATCTGAACAGGACTTTATCCCCTTGATGGACGAGCTGGCGCGCGCCCATCAACTGTTTTCCCTTTACGACGCCGAAATTCATCGTCTGTCCGGTTCCGACCTGACGGCGCCTCAGGCGAAAGTCATTTTCTGCCTGGGTAATACCGGTGGCATGACCTGCAGCGATATCACCGATAAGACCCTGATTACCAAGGGCACGCTTACGGGTGTTATCGATCGGCTGGAAGAAAAAGGTTTGGTGCAACGTTGGGGCGACAGTGATGATGGCCGCCGCATTATCGTAGACCTGACGAAAGAAGGGGTAAAAGTATTCAAGCGCGAATACCCAAAATACCTGACTCAACTCAAAGCACGCTTTGATGGGCTTGGTAACCGTGATCGCGATCAGGCAACCGCGTTATTGAGCAAAATCGCAGCTCTGTTCTGATCGAATTCTTCTGCTCAGATGGATTGGAGTGTTCTGTGGTGGCTGATGGTCGCCCTGTTGGTGCTGGCCGGCCTGGCTGGCACCGTACTGCCCGCATTACCCGGCGTCCCACTCGTGTTTGCCGGCCTGCTGTTAGGGGCCTGGCTGACTAACTTCACTGCGATGGGCTGGGCTACCATCAGCATTTTTGCTTTACTCACCGTACTGGCACAGCTGGTTGATTTTCTTGCGGGCGCTTATGGTGCCCGCTACGCCGGTGCCGGAGTTCGTGCCTTCTGGGGTGCCACAATCGGCGCCATAGTTGGAATTTTCTTTGGCATACCCGGCATCATACTCGGCCCCTTTCTGGGCGCGGTAATTGGCGAACTCAGCGGTGGCAATGACTGGCGCTCATCCGGCAAGGCGGGCCTGGGCGCCTGGTTGGGTCTGGTGTTGGCAACCGCCTTCAAACTGTCGATCAGCTTCCTGATGATAGGCATCTTTTTGCTGCAATTGGGTTGGGCCGAATGAGCGTCATGCCGGACTTGACCCATCCGTCATCCCGGACTTGATCCGGGATGGATCCCGGGTCGAGCCCGGGATGACGAACAAAGGCGAACCTGTTTCCCGGGATGACGAACAAAGGCGAACCTGTTAGTTGAAGGGCTTGATACCAACAGCCTGATACAAGGCATTCGGGTCGTAACGGTGTTTGCCCTTGAACACAATCAGTGGGTGTCTTACGGCACTAATATCCTGTAGTGGATCATCCCGCAACAAAACCATATCAGCAGCCTTGCCAGTGTGGATGGAACCTGAGTGCTCCTCAGCACCTACGACTTTAGCCGAATCCAGCGTGGCAATGCGCAACACCTCGGCCGTTGGTATTCCCGCTTGCTGATACAACTCCAGTTCGCGGTGCAGGGTGAACCCAGCCAGCGCATCGGTACCCGCCACCAGGGGCACACCCGCCTGGTATAGCCGAAAAATCATGTTCAACAAAGCTTGCGATGATTGAGCATAGCGCGCGGCATTCTCATCGTTGATGTCCATTTCACCTGCCAACATGGAACGGCGCACCGTTGGCGGCATGTGGTCTGCGACGGTGGCATAGGATGGACTGACTTCACCGGAGCGGTGGCGAAACATATTGTCAAATATCGCCACCGTTGGATCTACTTCAATGCCCCGGTCAGCCAGCAATTGGATAAAGGCTGATACTTGCTCTGAATCAAGATCCAGGTCACCGCCTTTTTCGGCTACCAGTTTGAAACGAGCCGGGGTGCGCGTGTCATCATCCGGTCCCGCCAAAAAATTCAAGAACAGCATGTTGATATGCTGGATCTCATCAAAACCATCCAGCACGGCTTGTTCTGCCGTCATATAGGACGGAATATGTCCTGACAAGCGCATGTCATGGGCATGAATCGCTTTGGCCATGGGTGCCACCCATTCCGGCTCGATAGAAGAGTAGATCTTTATCTGCGGATAGCCGGCTGCCGCATAGTCTTCGATCATGGCCAGCGCGTCATCAAGATTGTTGGCCAATTTTCCGGTAGGAGCGGAGTAAGGGCTTTTCTTGTCGATAAAACCAGCCCGGTACGAATGAGGGCCAATCGCCTCGCCCGAATCAAAAGCATTGCGTATCTCAGTCAAACGCTGTTCATCGTTAGCCAGATCGCGCGTCGTGGTCACTCCCGCCGCGATTTGCAGCAAGCCGTCATGCAACGACAAATGGGTATGCATATCCCACAAACCAGGCATCAAAAATGCGCCCTTGGCATCAATGATTTCATAATCGGCCAGCTTCATTTCCACAATTACATCGGAGTCCAGCCAGATGCCGGCAATTTGCCCATTGTGTATCGCCACCATGCGGCCGGGTTCCGATGCGCCAGCCTCCACATCAACCACATGAACATTTCGCAGCAACCATTTCTCCGGCAATTCTTCAGCCAACTCCTTGGCAAGCTGCAGGCTGCGGGCAGACTCTGCTTGGTCCTGCACCGCTTGCATGGCGGGCAAAATGGCCGCCTGACCAACGGGAGCCAGTCCCATCCAGCCATAAGTCAGAGCAAACAACTCACGGGATTGATCCAGCCAGACATACTCTGGGCTCAGACCCAGACCGCTGATTGCATACAACACGACCGCATCTTCCTGCTTCCCGTCTATATCGTGCTCCGCTACCCGGGCGATCGATGCCTGACCCGCTGGGTATAGAGGCAGACTGGAAGACGCGGAGTTCAACAACGCCCTGGCCAACAACGCAGTTTGTTCGGGAGTACCGTCGCTGGGCCAGTAATAAGCCCAGGCATTTTCACTGACAGTTGCTTGACCGCTCTCCAGAGTGCTGCTCCAGGTAGCGCTGCTGCCATCCACATTAAAGCGCTCGGCGACCGGAGAACCCATATAAGCGTGACCGCGCACGTCTAGTGCAACCAGCAGGCCGGCATCATTCACCTGGCTGTGCTCCTGCAACTGCGGGCCGCGTCCTCTGTCATTGAATTCAAATTTGGCCTCACGGCTGCCATCAGCCGCAACTTCAACCCGTAACGAACCGCTGACATCGCCGGCTGTAACCCAATCATATGAACGAGTCTGTGCTTCAGCTCCCAACACGTTAAGCGGTAGCGCAATGACTAAGCTCGCGGTCAGCAACAGACTCTTATTCATAGCTTCTTATTCCTGCAACAGTATTGACTTCAGCTCGGCAAAATCACCCATAATAGTACTGGACAGTATCTTTTTAGCCTGAACTTCAGCCAATACATCTGGCAGTGGAATATCCATTTCTAATACGTCCTTTATAGCTTCAATGAATTTGGCCGGATGAGCGGTACACAGAAAGCACCCCAGTTCGTCATCCTTAAGATCGCTTTGCAGCGCTGCCCACGCCAATGCGCTGTGCGGATCGGCCATATAGCCTTGTTGCCACAGAGCCAGCATGGCTGACCGGGTATCTTCATCGCTCAAAGAAAACGATGATAGTAGTTCTGATAGAGACATTTTATGCCGCGTTTCCAACTCTAAAACACGGGGAAAATTGTTTGGATTGGAAATATCCATGGCATTGGTCAAAGTAGCTACCGTCGTGTGGGGATTCCACCGCCCGGAAGTCAGAAAGCGCGGTACGGTGTCATTGGCATTGGTAGCCGCGATCAGTCGCTTATAAGGCAAGCCCAAAGCCCGGGCCAACAAGCCAGCCGTTACATTGCCAAAGTTTCCACTCGGTACTGAGAATACCAGACGGCTCACATCGGCAGATTGAGCTGCTGCTTCAAAGTAATAGCAGGCCTGGGCAACCAAACGGGCGATATTGATCGAGTTTGCTGAATTGAGGCCGATTTGCCGTCGCAATACAGGGTCGTCAAAAGACTGCTTCACCAAAGCCTGGCAGGTATCAAAGTCTGCATTCACCGCCACGGTGCGAATGTTGCCGCCCAGGGTACAGAACAGCTTCTCCTGTAAGGGCGAGATGCGTCCTTTGGGATACAGGATCACCACTTTGATACCCGCTTGTTGGTAGTAGGCATGCGCCACCGCCGCTCCAGTATCACCCGAAGTGGCCGTAAGTATGGTCATGGGGCCCTGATCACGGAACCGCACCAGGCAGCGCGCCATAAAACGTGCACCAAAATCCTTGAACGCCAGCGATGGGCCGTGAAACAGCTCCAAAGCAGATACCGTATCGCTCAGAGCACGCGTCGGCAACGGAAAATCAAAGGCGGATTCAGCCATTTCCAACACCGCCTGCTGGTCCAACTCACCATCCAGTAGATGGTGCAGAATTGCTGCACTGCGCGGCACAAAAGACTGTTGCAGCAGGCTGTCCACATCCTCAAGCGGCGTGATGCTGCGTGGGAAAAACAAACCCTGATCGCTGCCCAGTCCCTGTAACACGGCCTGTTTGAAGCTGACCGCTTCTTCAGGGTGTTTGATATTGATTAAATCCATTAAATTCATTCCATCATTAATGCAGGTTTGAGTTACTGCCGAGGAATCTCTGAATTATTCAGAGCAGGCTTCCTTACGGAACACTGCGGGTGCCACCCAAATCGGCCCGACAGACATGCACAAAACCCTGATCATTCTGCCGATAGTGTTGATCCAGCCACTGCGCCGCAGCTTCCGCCACCAGCAGGTCGTCGGCGATGGCAAACACGGTTGGCCCTGATCCTGAAATACCTACGGCCAGCACGCCTAGTTCCTGCAATGCCGCGCGGGCCTCATCAAACCCTGGCAATAATTTCCGCCGATGCGGCTCCGCAATCAGATCCTGCATGGATGCGGCTGCCAGGCGGGTTTTGCCGGTATACAGCGCATAAACAAACTGGGCGAACTGGGCGCCGTGATCGACCACCAACTTACGCGGTAGTTGTTCCGGCAGTACGGCACGGGCCTCGCGGGTGACCAACTCGGTACCGGGCCAGCACACCACGGTTTGCCAGCGCACCGGCCAGGGCAACGCATATTCGGCCTTGCTGGCGGGGGGGCAAAGACGCAAACCACCGTATAAACATGGCGCGATGTTATCAAGGTGAACCTCGCCGCTGATGCCCCCTTCGGCTACGGCCATCAGGTGAAATATTTCGCGTGAGCTGAATGGATTGCCTTGGGAATTTCCGTGCCAGCGATTCAACGCCTCCAGCGTGGCAACCACGGAAGTGGCACTGGAGCCCAACCCGCTGCCTATGGGCAGGTTTTTCTCCAGGGTGACATGTGCCAGCTGAACTGCCAGGCCACGCTGCTGCATTTCCTGCTGGAACATACGGCAACACTTGAGCACGATGTTCTGCTCTGGATCGGTTGGTAATTTATGTGCAAACGGACCAACGCAAGACAGTTGCCAGTCCTGCAACTCACCGCTTTCACTGCTTGCCGGCCGTAGCTCTACGATGTCACCCAAAAGGGTTCCATCAATCGGTGCCAGTGCCAGGCCCAGCGCATCAAAGCCTACTGATACATTGCCCACGGAAGCCGGTGCATAAACCCGCAAAACAGTTGAAGCGACTGCGCCAGCCTCTGGTGTATTAGCTTGGCTCATGAGCGCTGGTCCAGCGGGCGCCAGACGGTGCGCAGCAAATCGCCAAATACGCCGGCAGCGGTTACCGCCGCGCCTGCGCCATAACCCCGCAGAACCATGGGTATGGGCTGATAATAGTGGGTGTGCAGCACCAGGGCATTTTCACCATCGCGAATGGCGCCCAGCGGTTGTTCTTTAGGCACTGCTTCAACTGCGACGCGACATTTTCCGTCCTTGATGCTGCCCACATAGCGCAGCACTTTGCCTTCAGCTTTGGCTTTCGCCACTTTCTCAGCGAAAGCGGCATCGATGCCGCGAATCGCTGGCAGCAATTCAGCCTTGTCCACATCGGCAATGCTGTCCATTGGGACAGCGGGTTCCACATCGACATCGCTCAATTCCAATTGCAGACCGATTTCGCGCGCCACGATCAACAGTTTGCGCGCCACGTCCAGGCCGGACAGATCATCACGAGGGTCGGGTTCGGTGTAGCCCAGCTCCATGGCCCTGGCTACCGCTTCGGAAACCGCCATGCCATCTTCCAGCAGGCCGAATATCATCGACAGAGAGCCTGAAAGAATGCCCTCAAAAGACTTGAGCTGATCGCCGGAACGAATCAGGCCCTGCAGGGTGTCGATGATAGGCAGGCCAGCACCCACATTGGTTTCATACAGGAAGCGACGGAAATTACGTGAAGCCGCAGTGCGCAGCTCGCGGTAGTAATCCAGCGACATGGTGTTGGCCTTCTTGTTGGCACAAACCACGTTAAAGCCTGCCTCCAGCAAACGAACGTATTCGGCTGCGAGTTTCTCATCGGTGCTGCAATCCACAATAGTGGGGTTCAACAAACCAAGGCGATCACGAATGGCGATTATGTCATCCATGTTATAGACCGTGCCTTTTTGCTCCAATTGTTGCTGCCATTGCGACAGGTCGACCACATCATCGGCCACCAGTAAACTCCGGCTGTTAGCAATGGCGCGTACGCGCAATTCCACATCCTGCTCCAGCAGTTTGGGCGATTGCTGGCGGAACTGCCGTAACAACTCGCTACCCACATTGCCGCAACCCAACAGGATGAGATCGATGTGCGTGGTGCGACTGAAAAACGCCGTGTGGCAAGCGCGGGTGGCGGATTGTGCTGCATCACCCTGCACCACCACCGCAATGGCGCATTCGGTAGAGCCCTGCGCAATCACCTCTACATTCACACCGGCTGAAGAAATTGCGGTCAGGAAGCGCGCCGCTATGCCGCGGTAGTGCTTCATGCCCTCGCCTACCAGCGACACCACCGCACGGTTGCCTTGCACCAGCACCTCATCGATCAGCTTGTGCAAGCGCTCGAAATGGAATTCATCTTCCAGCGCACGGCGGGCCTTTTCGGCGTCGGCCTGCTTTACACACAAGGTAATGCTGTACTCGGAAGAGGACTGCACGATCAGCAAAATGGAAATGGAACGACTGGCCAGCGCGTCCATTACGCGCCGCGCGATGCCCACACGACCACGCAAACCACCGCCATGCAGCGTGATGGATGCCACGTTCTGCAGGTGTGAAATACCGCGCACCACGTGGGTCCGTTTGGCCTCACGATGAATCAGGGTACCGGGCTGGTCCGGCTCGTAAGTATTGCGGATCTCACACAACACATCCTTGGCCGACAGCGGCGTCAGGGCCTTGGCCGAAATCACCTTGGCGCCAAAATAACTGAGCTCCATGGCTTCTTCGTAGCTGACCTCGTCAAGGCACTGAGCATTGGAAACAATGCGCGGATCAGCGGTGAAAAAGCCGTCCACATCTTTCCAGATCTGACAACGTGTTGCGCCGACTGCAGCGGCGATGGCTGCCGCCGAATAATCGGTGCCGTTGCGGCCCAGCAACTGAATCTCCCCGGCAGCATTGCGGCCGTAGAAGCCGGGCAACACCAACACCTTCACAGCATCCGTGAGGCGCGCTTTGAGCAAGGGCCCGGCCGCATCCACATTGATCAATGAATCCAGCCAGTCTTCGTTAGCCAGGGGTAATACGTCTGTGTCTGACCAGGCCGCGGCAATCCCGCGATGCATGAGCAGGTCCACCATCAGGCGGCTGCTGAAACCTTCACCGGTGGCCAGAATGATCGCGCGGATACGATCGGGACACTGACCCAGCAAGCGCACGCCTTCAATGCGCTGCGCCAACTGCTCTTTTTGCTGCTGCAGAAAAGCTGCCCCCAGGGGTGTGGCAATACCCTTTGCAGCATACTCATCCAGCACGATCTGCTGTCGTTGCAGGGCCTCATTCAGTGCAGCTTTGCCATCACCGCCTTCCACCGATTGGTCGATGGCGGCGAGCAACAGGTCGGTAACACCTTTTACTGCGGACAGCACCACAATCACCTGGCCGTCGCCGCCATGGTGCTGGATTACATCAGCGCTGGCTTCAAAGCCTTTCAGATCGGCAACCGAAGTACCGCCAAACTTCTGCACCAGTACATTCACTGCCGCTTTCCCACTTTGACTGCTCACTTTGCAACTCCGGGCCCAACTGCTGACACTTCTCCGGTCGGATCTGCGGCCACATCGCCGGCCACATCTCCAGCATAGGCATGCTGATGCACTGAACGCATGGCACGGCCCGAAGGATCGTTCATTTCCTGCAAAGATTTGTCCCACAACACCGCTTCTGGCGTACTGCAAGCCACCGTCGGGCCACCCGGCACGGTTTGTGCCGCAGAGGCCAGCGGAAAGTGCTTTTCAAAGATGCTGCGGAAGTAGTAGCCCTCTTTTGAATGCGGCGTGTTGAAGGGGAAACGACCGGCGGCTCGGGCCATGTCGGCATCGCTGACCATCTGCTTGGCGTGATCCTTCACGGCATCGATCCAGCCATAGCCCACACCATCAGAAAATTGCTCTTTCTGCCGCCAGGCGATTTCTGCGGGCAGCATGTCTGCAAAGGCCTCGCGCAGAATGTGTTTTTCGATCTTGCGCGTACCGTCTTTTTGCAGGCCCGCCATCTTATCCACCGGATTGAGGCGCATGGCCACATCCAGGAAGCGCGTATCAAGGAAAGGAACACGGGCTTCAACACCCCAGGCCGCCATGGCCTTGTTGGCGCGCAGGCAGTCATAGCTGTGCAGCCGCGACAACTTGCGTACCGTTTCCTCGTGGAATGCCCGTGGGTTTGGCGCCTTGTGGAAATACAAATAACCGCCGAAGATTTCGTCAGCGCCTTCACCCGACAACACCATCTTGATGCCCATGGCGTGGATTTTGCGCGCCATCAAATACATCGGTGTGGCTGCACGAATGGAGGTCACGTCATAGGTTTCGAGGTGATAAATCACTTCTTCCAGCGCATCCAGGCCTTCCTGGATGGTGAAGATAAAACTATGGTGGACGGTGCCAATGTGGTCGGCAGCTTTTTTCGCCGCGGCCAGATCGGGCGAACCTTCCAGGCCCACAGCAAAGGAGTGCAGCCGGGGCCACCAGGCGGGGCTTTGCTCATCATCTTCGACGCGCATGCTGGCATGTTTGGCCGCCAGCGCTGCGGTGATGGAGGAATCCAGTCCACCCGATAACAAAACGCCATAAGGCACGTCGGTCATCAAATGTGATTTCACTGCATCTTCCATCGCAGCTCTTAATGCCACGCGGTCTGAAGTGGCATTCTCAACCGCTTCAAAGTTTTCCCAATCACGCTTATACCAGCGTTGTGGCTCAGCTTGACCACTGACCCAATAATGCCCGGGCGGAAACTCATGTACCTGGTTGCACACATCCATCAGGGCTTTCATTTCGGAAGCAACCAGCAACTGGCCATGGGTGTCGTGGCCGTAGTAAAGCGGAATGATGCCGATCGGGTCACGCGCCATCATCCAACTGTCTTTGGCTTCGTCATACAGCACAAAGGCAAACATACCGCGCAAGCGATCGAGAAAATCAGCGCCATGCTCCAGATACAGCGGCAGAATCACCTCACAGTCGGATTCGGTGCTGAAGGCATAGCTTTTGGCCAACTGCTGACGGATTTCCTGATGATTATAGATCTCACCATTAACCGCCAAAGCCTGTTTGCCCGACTCGCTGATCAGCGGCTGGGCACCGGTGTTGACATCGACAATGGCCAGGCGCTCATGCGCCAAAACCGCCTTGTCAGAAGTCCAGATGCCACTCCAATCGGGACCGCGATGACGCAACAAACGCGATTGCTGCAGCGCCATTTTTCGGACGGAAGCACCGTCCTGGCGTACATCCAGCACGCCAAATATCGAACACATGGTGGGACCTCACTAAAGAATCCGGGTTGTCAGGGAGGCCGGTAGAATTATTGTGTAAGCCTCGAAATCACTCCGGGGAACGCTTTTTATCTCAAAGCGCACACCCGAACCCTCAATACTAAGCGAGCGAGGCCGCGCGGTCTACGGCATTAATGCAAATCCAGAAATCAAAAACACCTCATTCAATGGGGCCCAGTGATCTGTCTATAAAGCGACTTTGATACTCCATATAGGTCTTCCTGATCAACCAGTCGGATTGAGCTGTAGCAGGGAACTCAGCGGAAAACCCGGGCAGATCTGGGTCTATGACGGCTTCCGCGACAGCCCTGAAGTGCTCGATCAAGTCTTTGGGATTCTCACAGCCCAATGAGACGCGAACGGTAGTAGGAAAAATCTGGCATTGTAGCTGGGCCGCACTTTCGAGTTCTGAGTGTGTGGTCAAGCCAGGACAACTGATGGTCGTATTGGTTTGGCCCAGGCTGATCTGATGTGAATAAACCGGCTCCAGGCTGTCAAAAAAGCGCCGAAACAGGTTCGCTTCCAGCCCGGCCATCTCAAACGTGAACAAGGGTGCTGGTAAGCCACAGGCTAACTGCGTAGCGCGCAAACCTGCATTGGGGTGGTCCTCCAATGCGTTGCAATTAACCTTGATACGCGAATGTGCGGACAAGAATTTGGCCAAAATCGCGGTATTGATACATTTTTGCAGCATGCGGGTATCCAGTGTGCGCATGCCCTGCATCACTTCAAAGGCGGCATCGGCGCTCAGGAAGGCGCCCTTCACGTAATACACATTCCAGAACATGGTGTTCTCCCAGCCAGGTTCGCCTTTTGGCAGAAACATGTCCTGGTTTTGCGCGATCGTGCAGCCACCAATCACAGAGCCGCTACCCGACAGGTCCTTGGTATAGCTGTGCACCAGGAAGTCTGGCCGCTCCGCAGCATCTGCCTGCAGCAAAGGACGTTGCAGAAAGGGCGTGCCTATCGTTGCATCCAGAATCACGCGCACACCAAGCTCATGAGCTGCTTTACATAGATTGGGCACAGCAAGCACATAACCATGCGGATTGCAGGGGGATTCGAGGTACAGATAGATCTGCCGTCCAGCGGCAATGCGTTGAGCGTGTTTGACCTTGATTTGCTGCAAACAGGCAAGGAATGACTCAGCCTTGTCGCCATCGAAGTGCTCCACTGCAATGTCGAGGTTGGAGGGCTTGGCAAACCAGTCATGCAACAGCTGGTGCACACCGCCGTAGATGTTGCGGCTGGCGATCAGGATGTCCCGATGGCCCAGCAAGTGAGCCAAGGTCGCATCAATGGCTGCCATGCCACTATTGAAATTCCAGGCGAGATATTCATTGGCCAGGGCGCCGCATTCCAGGTCGACAATATGATTTGCCAGGGCGATGGAGGTTGGATTCAGCAGGCGTGAATACACCGGCAGCATGAATTCTCTGCCCTCAAACGCGTCTGCAATCCAGTCAGCACAGGCGAAGGTATAGGTAGCGGTTCGCGCTATAACCGGCGTCGCAGAAAACAGCGCGCTTACATTGTCCACCAGCGGATAGGGGCCGTGTGCGGCCGTGGTTGTATTACTCAATTCCAAATGCTGGTGGGTACGCCGGAATCCGTTCTGGAAGGTGTCCAGAATCTTCGCAATCTGGAACGAAATGAACTTCTTGGCATTAAACAAGGCAATCCGGTCGTGATGATTCAATTGCTGCAGTTCCTGTTGTGCCAGGTCCCACAGCGCATCAACGCTGCCCTGGCAGCCATACAAGCGTTCCGCCAATTCACCGAGCTCTCGGCCAAAAGGGCTTTCCGGATCAATTCCAAAATGTTCCAACTGTTCGCTAACAAGGTCTTGAGCACTGGTAGCTTTGGTCGTTTTACGAACCGGTGAAAGCAAACGGCCTTGGGCCAGATTATCGGTACTCACGATTTGAAGTTCCTTTTGATGTATATTTGCTTAAATCAACAATAAGCTTATACATATTCCTTTTCAGCAAACTATCACCGAATATTATTCGGTAAACATGCGAAATCAGCAGTATGGATCAAACAGATTTGGAGATTATCCGGGCGCTACGAAAGAATGCGCGGATTTCCAATAAAGAGCTTGCACAGCAGCTTGGCCTGGCGGCGTCCACCTGTCTTGTGAGGTTGCGGCGTCTGCAGCGAGAGGGCGTTATTCGCGGGTTTCACGCCGATGTAGACCCTCTGGCTTTGGGAGTTCACTTGCAGGCCCTGGCGTCGGTACGACTTAACCGTCACTCACGACCTGCGATTGAGTCGTTTCTGGCCCATGTGCTGAAAAAAGCAGAAGTTGTAAGGGTGCATCATGTCAGCGGCAGCAATGATTTTCTTGTACAAGTGTGTGTGGCAAGCGCCCATCACCTGCGTGAATTTGTATTAGGGGCCTTTACCGAACGTGCGGAAGTCGATCACGTAGAAACATCGCTGATCTATGAAAGTTGGGAAAGTTGGGATTTACCAGTACCGATTGAACCAGAATAGTCACCCTCACGGGCCGCGGTATGGTGAAACCGCGCAACGCCGCTGTCGCCGATCCTGACATCCAGGCACTCGGTCAACTGGCTGATTTTTCGCAACATTAAGTTCAAACGATCCGGCTGAATCTGATCAAAGCACAACTGCAAGCGCTGTTCGTCCTCAGCACACTGCGTGCACTGCATAGACACCGGCACCAGTCCGAACAGGCATAACAGAGCAAACAACCGCGCCAGCGCACCGGGGAATCGTTCCAGCAACACCACCACTTCCACCTGTGTCAGCGATCGCTGCGGCGCATGTTCCGTGGTATGCGCACTATAAACATCTTCCTGGCCTGAGAGGTTAGGTAATCCAGTTGTCATCTGTGTCTTCTCACTTGGATCTGCTCACTTCAAGCTGCTCGGTGGGTTTTATGCATATTAAAGCCGAATCCGTGTTTATTTATTGCAAGTTATCGCCTAATTTGCTATTTCACGTATATCTAATTCGATAAATTTAAATAATATGACTGATTCTATTCACAACATCTCTCTGGATCGTACCGACCGGCGCATTCTGCGCTTGCTGCAAACCCAGGCCGACATCACCGCTGGCGCTATCGGTGAGCAGATTGGCGCCTCGCAAGCCACGGTCTGGCGGCGCATCCAGCAAATGCGCGAAAGCGGGCTGATACCGCCGCAGGTGGTACGGCTGGATCGTAAAAAGGCTGGCTTCAAAGCTATGGTGTTTGCGCAGGTGAAGCTCAACTCACAAGGCCGGGCGAATCTTGCGGCTTTCTCTGAAGCCATGCAGGGTTTTCCGGAAGTTCTGGAGTGCTACGTGATGATGGGCAATATCGACTTTCTGCTGCGTATCGTGGCGGCCGATATCGATGCCTATGAGAAGTTTTTCTTTGACAAGCTCTCAGCGGTGCCCGGCATCCAGGAAATCACCTCCAGCATTGCTTTGTCCGAGATCAAGCACACCAGTGAGTTGCCGATTTGAAAATGCCCTGAGTTTTTCGATGCTCCGATCGCCGCCTTACCACATGCTGACCTTTACTTACGTCATGCCCGCATCGTTAATCCGTCACCTATGCCATGTTAGTCCGTCATGCCGGACCTGAGCCGGCATCCATTTGCCGTTAATTGTTCATCGTGTATTGGATCCCGGATCAGGTCCGGGATGACGGGGTGAAGGTCTGGGATGACGGAGTGAAGGTCCGGGATGACGGGGTGTATGGTCAGGCCCAGAAAGGCGCAGCAGGACAATTGCCAGAGTTGTCAGCACTATGAATAATTGTGCGCGTGGCGTGTATCAGTAGTCAGAAATGGAGAAATCATGTCCGCCATCGATGAAAGCCCGGATTTCAGCGCCCACCACTACGCCAATGCGGTGTCTGGTGAACGCGCAATCGTGTTGCGGGTGCAGGCTGGCGACCAACAGGCGTTCGGCGAGCTGGTCATGAAATACATGCAACGGGCTTACTATGGCGCGCTCGGTTTGACTGGCTCGCATGACGATGCGCTGGAACTTTCGCAAGAAGCGTTCGCCCGCGCGTTCAGGGCACGTGCGACCATCGACCCCGAGCTACCTTTCTATACCTGGTACTACCAGATTCTGCAGCGCCTGTGTTTCAACCTGGGTCGCGATGGCAAAACCCGCCGCGAAAAACTTGCAGAACAAAATTCCTGGTTGGTCGCTGAGGCTGAAAGCCGGCAGCCGCACAATCCCGAAACACAGTTGCAACAGGAACAGTTAGCGGCCTGCTCCCGGGCTGCCATTGAAAGCCTGGGAAATACTGAGCGCGAAATCATCGTGCTGCGAGAACTGCAGGATATGAGCTATCAGGACATCGCCACTTTGCTGGACATACCCATCGGCACGGTTATGTCGCGCTTGTACACCGCGCGCAAACGGCTGGCGACTCAATTGGCGGACTTGCTATGACGAACAAAACAGATTTTGAAGTTGAAATGGAGCGGGTACGCGGCCTGATGATGGCTGCCCTCGACAACGAGTGCAGCGCTGCCGAGCGGCAAGCCCTGCAGCAGGCATTGCAGCAGAATCCCGAATTGCAGCGCGAATGGCGCGAACTGCAGCGGGTCAAGGAGGTAACAACCATGATGAGTGTAAGAAAACCACCTGAAGAGGTGTGGAGCAGCTACTGGGCCCAGGTGTATGCACGTAATGAACGTAAAGTTGCATGGATACTGGTTTCGGTCGGGGCAGTGATTCTGCTGTCCTGGGGCTTGTGGCAGGGCGTGCTACAAGTGCTGGCCGAATTGGACATGCCTGATTTCATCAAGCTGGCCATTGGTGCGCTGTCAGTTGGAACCGTCATTCTGGCGGTATCCGTGGTGCGCGAGAAACTGTTCGTTAACAAACATGACCCGTACAAGGATATAGAACGATGATCATTACACCTGGAGCTTCGGTAATCGGACAACCCAGCACTAAAACCCTGGGCCTGGTGCGCGGCAACACCATCCGTGCCCGGCATATCGGCAAGGATATCCTCGCTGTGTTCAAAAACATTGTCGGTGGTGAAATTGAGGAATACACCAAGATGATGGGCGAAGCGCGCGAGCAGGCCATAGACCGCATGGTGGCCGAGGCATTGAGTCTGGATGCTGATGCAGTGGTCAACGTGCTTTACCACCTCGGTGGTAATGGGCGGAGCTTCGGAGATGCTGGCTTACGGCGAAGCGGTGAAAATCGAGAGACCTTAACCCGGCAAGGCAAAAAAGTGGATCCCGGCTCGGGGCCGGGATGACGGAAATAATACGAGCCATTAAAGTTTGCGAATATTTTTGAGATCAATCGCCCTGCTTGGGTTCTTCAGCTGACAACCCCTTCACCTCCACCGGCGTGCGCATAATGATCTCGCGATGCGGGAAGGGTATGGCAACGTTGTTTTCTTTGAAGGTATCCCACAAAGCCAACAACACCTGGCCGCGGATGTTGGTGAGCCCTTCGCGTGGATCGGTGATCCAGAAACGCAATACAAAATCCAGCGAAGAGTCGCCGAACCCTGTCAGCCAACACACAGGCTTCATATCCCGATGTACCCGCCGACAACTTTCGGCTGCAGCAATGGCCAGGGCCGTCACTTCATGTGGATCGCTGTTATAGGAAACCCCAAACGGCACATCCAGCCGCACCAACTCGTCAGAAAAAGACCAGTTGATCACTTGCTGGGTGATGAAGTCCTCGTTCGGAATCAGGTATTCACGGCCATCGCGGGTAACCACGCTGACAAATCGCGCGCGTAATTCCCGAATCCAGCCAAAAGTCTCACCCAGCGAAATGGTATCGCCCGGCTTGATGGACCGGTCCATTAAAATAATGATGCCAGAGATAAAGTTTGACACCACCTTTTGCAAACCGAAACCAAGGCCAACACCAATGGCGCCGGAAAAGACAGTGAATATGGTGAGGTCGATACCTAAGCTGGACAAACCCAGTACCGTGGCCATAACGATCAGGGAAATCTTGACCACCTTGCCGATTAACACCCGCAAGGAAGGCGTGAGATCTTCCGATTGCTGCAACTGCTTATCCAGAAAATCGCCGAGGCTGATGGACAACCACAGCAACACGCCCATCAACACCAGTACTTTTACGATCAACCAGGCGGATATCCGGAAATTGCCGACAGAGAATCCCAGCGCGTCCAGAAATACCACTGCCTCGCTGGTCAAACCGGTCATGTGCAAGGCCACATAAGACCAAACCAGGATGGCCACCAACCGACCCAGCAAACGGCTTTCAATCACTTGCGACAGCAGCCGGATCACCAGCCACGCCAGCGCCAGTAAAACAGAGGTAGAAATCAGGTAGCTTGAACCTGGCCAGTGAGTGAGGTTTATCAAGACCAGGGCCAGGGAACCAAAAAGAACGAATAGCGCCCAGCTCAATCGCCGCAAGAGAATGGCAAATTGCCGCAAACGACGTCGATCTGGCGACTCAATGGCACGAATACGGGCTTCCAGCTTGGGTTCCAGCTTCCAGGCTGCAAATCGCGCCAGCAACAGTAACAGCAACACGATGATCAGTTGCCGCAAAACCGCAGTCTCGCTGAACAACAGCAATAGTTGTTCGCTCAGTTCGTTGGCGTATTGCATTAACGTGTCGATTACAGTCTCCAGGGTTGCATCATTTTCCGGCCACCACGCCTCCCAGCACCACAATACTCTAGTCTAAAGCATGCCGGATGGACGCGGTCCTGCGTTATCATCGGCGTTCAACTCATCACAGTCAGGAGCAAGGCCATGCACTTTCCCAAACTGTACCAACTCATTTGGGCTTTTGCCCTGCTGCTGCTTTCAATCAGCCCCGTGCTGGCCGAGCAGGTTAAGCTGGGCGAATTGACCGCGCAGCCCGGCGAAGCAGTCTCAGGCTACCTGACCATAGAGCCCTTGCAGGATGTAGGCGCTGAAATCCCGGTATCCATCATTCGCGGCGAAAAACCTGGCCCCACCCTGGCCCTGATTGCGGGTACCCATGGCTACGAATACGCCGGCATCATCGCCCTGCAGCGCATTCGGCAGAAGATCAATCCGGCAGAACTCTCCGGCACGCTCTTGTTGGTACATATTGCCAATCCGCCGTCATTCTATGGCCGCACGATTTACTACAGCCCCGCTGATGGCCAAAACCTCAACCGGGTATACCCCGGCAAAGCCGATGGCACGCTCAGTGAGCGTATTGCCTACAGCATCACGGAAAATGTGATTGAACAATCCGATTTCCTGGTGGATTTGCATGCCGGTGATGGCAATGAAGCGCTGCGTCCTTATGTCTACTTACCAGAAACCGGGCAGGCGAAACTGGATGCCGCCAGCCGCGGCCTGGCCATCGCATTCGGCCTCGATCACATCGTGCTCGACAAGGGCCGGGCACAACCGCCGGAAGCGTCCTTGTACACCGATCAAACCGCCATATCGCGTGGCATACCGGCGATCACCACCGAAACCGGGCAGTTGGGCCTGAGTGATGACTACTGGGTCAGCCTGGCTGAAGACGGCATCCACAATGTAATGCGTCATTTGGGAATGCTGCCGAGCGCTGAAATTCCCAACGAGCATATCGTTTGGCTGGAGGACTACGAGGTGATTCGAGCTCCCGCTTCTGGAATTTTCCGCCCAGCGGTTCGCGACGGCTACGCGATTGCCGAGAACGGTTTGTTGGGTGAGCTGGTTGACCCCTTTGGTGAGCGCATTACCGATTTACGTGCACCGTTTGCCGGTGTAATCAACTACGTCCTGGGCACGCCTCCCGTCAGTGAGGGTGAGCCAGTGGCGATGGTGAGCAACATTATTGCACAATAAGTTCCTGGATCCCGGATCACGCGCTCCGCGCTGTCCGGGATGACGGATAATCCTTCCGGGCGACGCTTTTACTGGTCATACCGGCCTCCGAACCGGAACCCATGGGTGAATTTGCAACACAAGCTAGAATTAGGGTGGTTCTCTGGAATACAGTAGAGCTTCTTAAGTGAGGAAATGAAAATGAAAATGCTGAGGATTTTGTGCGTAATGATTCTGTGCTTGGCGCTGCCCTTGTCGGTGAATGCCAGGGATACTGTGCAAACTTTATCGATCGCCGAGGTGATGGAGAATCCAGAATATGCTGCCAGATTGCAGGGCGTGAAATTCTTTTTCGGCGATCAGGCACACCCCACACCGTCCAAGAATTTTGGCGAGTTCCGGACCAACAAGAAAACCAATGCTTTCAACAAGACGGACAAATATGCCTGTCAATGGACCATGTTATCGGCTTTGTTACAGTTGCAGCAGCGCGCCCTTGAGCTCGGCGGCAATGCGGTTATCAACATCAAATCGAACTACAAGAATGTGCCGGTAAGCAGCGAGACCGAATTCACCTGTGGTGCAGGTAATGTGGTTGCAGGCGTTGCCTTGATCGGCGAGATTGTTATTACCAAATAATGTCCTGAAAAATTCGGACTGAAAGTTTCAGGATTAACTGACCCGGCGGAATATCAGAGAAGTGTTGATGCCGCCGAAAGCAAAATTGTTGTTCATCACGTATTCGGCGTCGAACTCGCGGCCGACGCCACGGATATGGTCAAGACCTTCACACTCGGGATCAACATTATCGAGGTTGATGGTTGGAGCAAACCAACCATGGTTCATCATTTCAATCGCCAGCCAGGATTCCAGTGCGCCGCAAGCCCCGAGCGAATGACCGATGTAGCTTTTCATCGCGCTGATCGGCGTTTTATCCGCAAACAATTCGCGGGTTGCCTTGGCTTCCGCCACATCACCGCGGTCGGTGGCGGTACCATGGGCACTGATGTAGTCGATTTGCTTCGCTGACAGATCTGCACTTTCCAGCGCCAGCGCCATCACACGTTGCATGGTATTCCAGGAAGGCTGTGTTACGTGG
>Ga0163153_10001552_pt1 | contig 36090 bp, 36 predicted proteins | sample OliLakLV19MP6IB1_FD_148629 | JGI IMG/M metagenome (GOLD analysis project Ga0163153, IMG submission 148629) | Freshwater microbial mat bacterial communities from Lake Vanda, McMurdo Dry Valleys, Antarctica - Oligotrophic Lake LV.19.MP6.IB-1 | ecosystem: Environmental > Aquatic > Freshwater >... | reverse complement strand
GATCGCGTTCGCGCCGGGCGATCCGATTCCCGACGGCGTCGACGCGGTCGCAACCGCGCTGCCGACGAGCGTCGACCATGCAGTGATCGCCACCGCGATCGCGCAGCATGTCCCCGCCGCGTCGTGCGACGACGACCACGACGCGATCGATTCGCTGCGTGCACTCGACCGGAACGCGCGTGCGGGCGGTGTCACCATCGCAGTCGGGTGCGGGCTCGCGCCGGGTCTGGCCGACGTGCTCGCCAAGCACGCCGCGTCGTCGTTTCGCACCGTCGACGAAGTGCGCGTCGCGCGCACGGGCTGGGCCGGCCCCGCCAGCGTCGCCGCGGTACGCCATGCCCGGCGCGCGCTTGTGCGTTCGTGGCACCAGGGCGCGTGGCGCGAAGAGCACCCGCACGGCGAAGAACTCGTGTGGTTCCCCGAACCGATCGGCGCACGCGACTGCAAACTGGTCACCGGTGGCACGGCCCTGCTTGTCGACGCGCTCTCGGTCCCGCGCGCGACGGCGCTGCTCGGAGAGCCACCGAAGCGAACGTGGCTCCGCCGCCGGTTCGGCGACGACGGCGAATGGGGCGCCGCCCGCGTCGACGTCTGGGGCCGACGCGACGACTCGCACGACTGTGTCGTCTACGGCGTCATCGAACGAACCGCGGTTGCGGCGGGCACGGTGCTTGCGGTCACGGCCGCGCAACTCGCGGGTGCGCTCGACCCGCAGGTGACCCGGCCCGGCGTGCACGGACTCGGTGCACTCGTCGATCCCGCACCGTTCCTTGCCGAACTCGCGCAGCGGGGTGTGCGCGCCGCGAAGTTCGAAGGCGTTCCCGTCCGCTGACCTTTCGGCGTTACGAATGCGACTCGCTCGGCTCGAGTTCCGCGACTTCGAAGGCGAAGTCGTCGACGTAGCACCAAAGCCAGTCCTCGCCCGGTTCGAACGACTGCATGACCGGATGTCCCCTCGCGTCGAAATGGGCAGTTGCGTAGCGCCCGGGCGAGTTGTCGCAACAGCCGATGTTTCCGCACGCCAGGCAACGGCGCAGGTGGACCCACCCACCACCGGTGCGCAAATAGTCGACGCACCCACTTGCTACAGCCGCGACGTTCTCTTTGGCGTCGAGGTGGGTACATTCATCGGCTATGCAGAGACCTTATCTATGGCTTCGACGCGCGATCACGGCCGGTGTGGCGAGTGCAGCGCTGATCGCAGTCGGCGCGGTGAGTGCACCGGCCGGCGCGCAGACGACGGCTCCATACCCGACCTGCGGTGGCGCGACGACACAGAATTGCGTCGCGGCGTTCTCCGTCAACGGCGGCGCACCCCCGGCCGGGGTCACGCTCTCGGTCGTGGCGACGAGCACTTCGGTGTTGACGATCCAAGTGCTGCAGGCGGGCGCGGCGCAGAGCGGTGTCGAACTGTCGCCCGCACTGTCGACTGCCGCCGATATTCACGTGGAGCTGAACACGGGGACGTTCGACCCGCTCATGCTGATGTTCACCGGCGCAGTCGAGGGCTTCGCGCCCGCCGTCAACTCGACCACCGGGAACACGGCGAGCTTCGACGTGTCGCCGGTTGCCGCGTCGTGGACCACGGCCGGTTGCTCGGCCGACTCGTGCGGCAACGCGAATACAAGGGCCGACAACGACCTGACTGCGGTTGCGGTGGGCCAGATCGTCGCGCCGACGGTCAGCAGCGCGGCTATCGCAAACGACCTGCGGGGCGCGTGGCTGGAAACCGATGCCCAGTCGATCGGTACACCGACCATCGACCCTGCAACCGACAAGGTGTCGTTCACGTTGGCCGCCGCGCACCTGAAGGCGAACAACTCGGTGCACGACGACGGATCGTTCACGCTGTTCCTGAAGGACGCGTTCCTCACGAACGAACTCGGGTTCACCAGCCCGGCAACCACGTCGCAGGAGTTCTACACAACGACGCGGCAGGTCACCGGTGAGCTCACCGCGGAAGTGACGGACACGATCACGCGCGTGATCGGCGGCACCGAGCTGACGGTACCGTTCCTGCGCTACTCGAGCGCCGCGATCGAAGTGAGCCGCGCGACGACGTCTGTTGGTCGTTCCACGATCGTCGGTATGACGCAGACTCCGTCCGGCAACGGGTACTGGCTCGTCGACGCGGCCGGCGGTGTGTGGCCGTTCGGCGACGCGGGCGCGTTCGGGTCGCTCGCGGGGATTGCGTTGAACCAGCCGATCGTCGGGATGGCATCGACGCCGACCGGGAATGGCTACTACCTCGTCGCAACCGACGGCGGGATCTTCACGTTCGGCGACGCGGCGTTCAAGGGTTCGACGGGAGCCATCCGCCTCAACCAGCCGATCGTGGGCATGGCGACCACCAACTCCGGCGCCGGCTACTGGTTGGTCGCGGCCGACGGCGGGATCTTCACGTTCGGTGACGCGGCGTTCATGGGTTCGACGGGAGCCATGCGGCTGAACCGGCCGGTCGTCGGTATGGAGGTCACGCCGAGCGGCAACGGATACTTCCTCGTCGCTTCCGACGGTGGCATCTTCACGTTCGGCGACGCGGCGTTCAAGGGTTCGACCGGTTCGATGGCGTTGAACCAGCCGATCTTCGCGATGGAGAAGACGCCCGACGGCGCCGGCTACTGGTTGGTCGCGGCCGATGGTGGTGTGTTCACGTTCGGCACCGCCGCGTTCAGCGGCTCACTCGGTTCGTTGGCGCTCGTGCAGCCGATCACGGCGATGGCGGTGATGCCGGCCGGCACGGGCTACCGCATGGCCGCCCGCGACGGCGGCGTGTTCGCCCTCGGCACCGCGACCTATCTCGGCGGACGAGCGATCTAGCCCCAGCCCGCCGAAATCTCAACGCAGCGCCGGTCGGTGGGAAACTGGCCTGAACGCAGGAGGTTCCGATGGCCGACGACGAAGACTCCATCGACTGGCCGACGTCAGCCGCGGGCCGGCACGGCGAACGCATGGCTGCCGACACGGCGGCAACGGTGCGCGACCCCGAGATGGAGCTTGCCTACGAATACGGCGAGGCCGCCGAACTCATCGACGCGCGCCAGGCCCGGTGGCTCGCGAAGCAAGCGGTCAAGACCGCCGACGAGGCCAAGATCGAGATCTACGACGACCTGCCGGCGCCCGAACTCAAACCGTTCCCGGAGGAGCCCGTCGCGCGGCTGCCGACCGAAGCCGACCTCGGCATCGGCACCCAGGACGCGCCGCTCGTGGCCGTCGCCGAGAACCCGGAGCCGATGGTCGCCGACGAGCCGGCGATAGAGCTGAAGCCGTTCCCGGACGAAGCGTTCACCGACGATCCGCCGCAACCTGCCGTCGAAGACGAAAGCTGGTTCAGCGAGTAACGCGGAGTGTCCCGCTAACCTGATCAACCCTCGGGGACGTAGCTCAGCTGGCTAGAGCACCTGCTTTGCAAGCAGGGGGTCGTGGGTTCGAGTCCCATCGTCTCCACCGCGAAATTGCTGGTTGCGACGTTGCATTGCCGTGCGTTCGCGGCGCCTGTCGTGCCATCTACGTGCCACTTCCGTGCCACAACGGTGAGGCATACTCACGCGCTACAACTCAGCGAAGAAGTCGTCGACGATTGCGACGTCCTCGACGACGCGCCGTCTCGTTTCAACGCCGAGTTCATACTCGCGGAGCAGCTCGCAGAGATCGTCGCCATCGATGAGGTCGACAGGGGGTGCGCCGTCGCGAGTGGCCTCAGCGCGCGCATCCTTCGTGAACGTACCCGTGGTGATGAGCAGCCCCTTCTCGCCCCGGCCGGACATCGCGCCTCTGAAATCACGCACGGCGGGCGCGGAGACCGACCCTTGTACCGCTTGCATTGGAAGAACACTGGGAACGACACGAGGGACAGCCGGTAGACGCCGACGCCGTCGATTCCGCCGTCTCCGGACTTTCCGAGGACCTCAACGTTGCGGAACCCGGCCTCCTTCAAGAGTCGTTGCGCGAGGCGCTCAAAGGCGTCCGCCGATGTAGTGAGCAGCCGATCGAGCAGCCGCTCCTTCCACCCGACCTCGGCGTCGCCCCCTTCAGATTCTTCTTCTTCGTCTGCGGCATCCCGCTTCTTCTGCTCGTAGTAGGAACGGTTGTAGTCGGCCTTCCACGCTTTGACGCGTTCGCGCACGTCCGCCTCTGTGAGCTCCCGCCCGAGTGGAGTGATCGTCCACTCGCCCCTTGCCGAGTTCTCGACCGCTCCCACGTTCTTCAGGTAGTTCCGCGCCCATGCGAGGCGGTATTCCAAAAGCCCCATGTGATGGTCGGGACTGCGACGCACAGCGACTTGCTCGTCCGTGAATCCTTCGCGTTCAACTACGCGCTCCATGATCTCGTCGATTCGGGCCGAGCCGCCGAGGTCCTTGAGTGCTTGGAGCGTCGGGTAGAGCAGATCAAGATGCTTTGGGATGGTCGCGTCGACTGCTGTCACGTCGGGAACGGTACCGGCGCCGGCGCGTGGACCGCTCCGGCATGGGGCTTCTTCGCGACGTCGGACGCGCGGGTGGAGACCGCCGGCGGTCGATCGGGTCGAACGGGCGACGTGTGCGAGGAGGTTCTCTCCTCGCGGCGAACGAGAGGATCGCGCTCCCTCCCGCGTGTCAGAAACCGGCGCTCTTCAAGACTTGGGCGGTCTTGGCCGTCACCCAATATCCGTCCTCTTCGCTAAAGCGGAAGGGAATCGGATGCCTCCAGCCTTCGCAGTATCTCCCGAGGTGCCCCCAACACCCGGCGATTTGCTGGTGGCCGGTCGCGTCACTTTCGTCGTCGGCGAGGCCCAGTTCGACTGCAAGTGCTCGTCCGAGCATCGGGGCGTCGGGGTGGTTCGCCATGAAACTCAGTGCGCGCCCGGACACCGACCTTTCGTGCAGTTTCTTGTGCACGAACTTGGCGAGCTCTGATTCGTCGGCAGACCAGTCCGGCCGCTGATCTGCTGGCCAGCGGTCGTTATAGCGACTCGAGGCGAGCTCGTTGTCAGGGGGCGCCGTTCCTTCGGCTTGCGAAGCCCAAACAGCGGCTTTGACCTGAAAGGCCACGAGCTTTGACTTCGGTACGTAGGTCGTGACGGGAATCAGCTCGTCCATTGGTAGTTGCCCTTCTAGGTAAGCCCTGGACACGTATTATGTGTAGATGCATATGCTAGGCCTATCCCTTAGGGCATGGCAAGGCTGATGTGAGGTCTGATGGCGCCGGTGGGTTTAGGCGTCGCTCAAGTACGCGCATTGCCTGACGATCTAGTGGCGTAACATATGTGTTACGCCGACTTCCTGGGAGGAATCCGTGGCCTCGCGCACTGGTGCCGAGAAATACCTCGCCGATCGCCTGGGAAGCCCTGGCTACGCCGCCGCGTACGAACGCGCGCGTTCACGGATTGCTTTCGTCGACGAGCTCATGCGATCGCTCGATGACGAACGCCGTGCTCGGAAGCTCAGCAAGGCTGAACTCGCAAGAAGGGCGGGTCTGAAGCCCGAGGCTGTTCGGAGGCTGTTTTCACAAAGCCCGGTCAATCCCACGCTCGCAACCTTGTGCGCGCTCGCCAACGCGCTCGATGTCGAGGTCCGCGTCGTTCGACCACGCCGGGGGTCGCCGCGCGTCGCGCCTACGAAAGAACGGTCCGCCGTTTCGTGAACTCGTCCGACCAGCTGCGCACGATTCTGTAGTCCTTCGGCACTGCGGGTTGGCGGCGAGGCTTCTTGAGCCCGCCAAGCGCGACGATGCTCGAGCCACCAAGATCGTCAGCATTTCGTTCAAGCCGACAGAAGAGTCGGTAGTTGTACTGGTCGAACGAAACGCGGACTTCGTACAGGCCGGCCATTTCGTCATGCATCGCCTCCCATTTGCCACCGCCCGAAAATCTTGGGGGCGGCGCGGCCGCGACGGCGTCGAGGACGGCGTGTATTTCGGCCGCGACCTGCTCGGGGCATGAGTCGAGGAAGTCCACCGCCGGCACCGGCCTGTTCACGTCGTCTGAACGATGACGCTGGAAGAAATGAATCAGCCATGGCTTGGTCGAAGGGCTCACTCGAATCACTCAGTCACAAACGCGATGCTTCGAATAAATGCGCATAGCCGCTCGGCATCGGCAGGTAGAACACGGACTGGGAGTTGTACGTACGCCAGATCGCCGCTCTGCAAGGGAAACGGATAGGTGATCAAATCGCGGGCTCCAGCGACCGGCCGCTCAATCACGGGAACCGATTCGCCCGTACCTGGTGACGTGTCGGTCGGCGCGGCAGACCGTCCCTTCGCCTTCCCGGCAGGTCTCGCCGACCGTGAGGTCGGTGGTCGGAAACCGGTCGGGTTCGCGAGATACTCGAGATATCTGGCCACGGCATCGCGAAACCGCTGTCCGTATGTATTAAGGCTCGCGGGCGTGTATTTCGGACCCCGGAGGTGGGCGAACCGCTGGAACTGATCGTCGACGTTTAGGGTGCGGAGATCGATCTCGCTCCACCCCTCGCCGTCGATCTCGAGCACGCCCTGCGCGGCGGATCTCCAGGCTGCTGCTGTCGCCGCCTTCATCAGCCCCTTCTCCTTCATCCATCCAAGGAATTGGATGAGCCCGGCGGCGGTTCCCGACCTCATGTCATCCATTGCCATCTCCGATCTGTAGCGACAGAAGACAGTATAGCAGATGGATTCTACGGTCTTCGAAGATGGCCGGCCGCCGAAGAAGGCAGCTCGGTCATGGCTGCTGCTAGGCGGTCTCCGGGGGAGCGCTGGCTTTCTCTGAATACGAACGCGCGATGCCGTCCAAGAAGACGGCGATGGCCTGGTCCTGGTCGGGGAGGCGGTGTTGATACCGCATGGCCGCGGCGGCGGAGGCGTGGCCGAGGCGGTGCATGACGGCTCGTAGCGGTGCGCCGATCGCGGCGGCGAGGGTTGCGTTCGTATGGCGTAGGTCGTGGAACCGCACAGCCTCGACGCCCGCTGCTCGGCAGGCCGGGAGCCACACGCGTTTGCGGAAGTTCTCACGTCGCAGCGGAGTGCCCTCCGGCATGACAAACACGAGGCCGTCGACGCCTGGCTCGCTCCAGCTTGCGAGGTGTTCGACCATCAAGTTGCAGATGAACGCGGGAAGTACGACAGTGCGCGTGCTGGCGCTCGTCTTCGGCGGTCCCCACACGAAGTGGCCGTTGACCTCGGTGCATTGCTCGACAACGCGCACGGTCTTGTGCAGCGGGTCGAGGTAGCGGCGGCGGAGGCCGGCGAGCTCGCTCCAGCGGAGACCTGAGTAAGCCGCCAACAGGATCAGCGCTTGCCAGCGCGGTTCGACCGCTTGCGCGGTCGCCGCGACTTCCTCGACCGTCGCGCATCGCATCTCGGGCAGTCGCTCGGTGCCCGCGCCTTTGATCCGACACGGATTGGGCACGATCAGACCAGTATCAAGGGCTGACTCCATGACCGTTCGCAGCACCTTGTACGTCTTCGCCACGCTGTTCGCACTACACCGCGCTCTCACGCGGCCGACACGAAAATAGCCTCTACACCGTCGCACCCGAACACGACTCAGAGTCCCATCTCAGCGAACCGGTCACGATCGAGGAAATCGCACGACGCGAGATCGAACGATCCATATGGAAAGGCCTCGCGACCGACCAACGCACACAACACCGCGATCACGGCATCGGACTCGACCAAGGCACCGACATCGGCTGGTAACGGCGCCGGAACCACGACGTCGGCATGGAGCTATCGGCGCGTTCCTCGCCTGGCTTACCGTCAGTCGAGGCCGAGCGCGATCGTCAGTGCCTGGTCGAGGGCGGTGAGCTTCGCGGGTCCGAGTCGGCCGCGCCGTCTCGACAGAACGCTCTTCGGCAAGGTGAAGAGGTTGTCGCAGTTCGCCGCGCACTCATGGCCGAGTCCTTCGGTCGCGCCGAGTTCAACCTCGGCGACGTGACCGTGTACTGAACTTGTCACCAGGACACAGATCAGCGACGTGAGAGCCGGGATCGCCGTATCGCGCGTTGCGACGACCACGGGATGCGAACCGACGCCGGGGATGTCGGCGTCCCAGACGTCGCCACGAGCGACTAGGCCTCGTCGCGGGCGAGGCATGCCGATACCGAAAACGCGGCGATCTTGGCGATCAACTCGTCGGACGCGGGTTCAGCATTGGCGTACCGCCTTTGGTACGACTCAGCGATCGCGTCTTCGCCGTGACGTGCGAGCCACTCCCGCACCGCAGCCGCGACGACCGCACCTCGGTTCGGCGCGAGTCCCGCCTCAACGGCGCGATCGAGCGCTTCGACCGCAGTCTCATCGAGTCGGGCAGTGACAGGAACGCTCACGCAGTCGACTGTACACGATTCGTATACGGCCCGGCTGAATAACCCATATCTAGGTTGGGCTCGGCACCATGGCACGCCGTGACGATCTCGATATCCAACTCCACGTCGCGGCCGCGCTCGAACGTAGCGAGCTCGCTCGCCAACTTGCCGACCCGACGACGCTCGGCCGGAGGGGCGTCGCGCCAGGCGAGGTGTGAGAGCTGGAGCTCGAGCGCGTGCTCGGCCTGCCGTCGGGCCTCGATGGCATTGGCCGCGTTGCGCGTCGCGCCGTTGTGACCGAGCTCGAGGAACCAATCGAGCGCATTCATGTCGTCTCCTTCAGTGGCCGGGTGAGCGACGATCGCGAGCGGTCAGTACCGGAGGGCCATCGCGATTCGCCCGAGGTCGGCGAGGGCTCCGTCGGGAACGATGGCAACCCGGCCTCGCTTCGCGAGGACGATCTCGATGATCTCGTCCACCATGTCGTCGATGACCTCGGGGTGCTCGACATCGTCGGCATGTAGGGGGCGGTTGGTTTCGAACTCGACGCGGGCGGAGTACTCGAAACTTTCCTCGACGACGAGCAGCGTTCCCCGGCCCGCCGGCGCCAACGCCCACACCTCTTCGACGCCCGCGGCGCATCGACGGGATCCGAGTGCCCGGTCGAGTTCGCCCAGCGCCTCCTGATGCCGGCGCGCGAGCACTTCGCACACGGCCGGCCACACGAGGTCGGCCAGTTCGACGGTGCCAGGGTCGCCCGGCTGTTGGCCAAAGGTGCCGGACAGTGTTGTCGTGATGTGGCGGCGATGGCGCGAGTGAAGCCGGAAGGCCGGGAGGCGGCGTCCGGCCCCCACCACGATCAGGGGCAGCTCGTCGCGCATGTACGGCGCGAGCGAAGCGTCGACGACCCGCACGTACCGGTGGAGTTGGTTGTCTCGCAATGCGGAGCGGTCCACGCCGAACCGAGACCGGCGCTCGCGCGCATTGTCGCGGGCCTCGTCGGCGCCAAGGAGGGGAAAATCATCGTGGGTGACCTCGGTGAGGATGCGACCAAGGCCCGCATAGAGGCGGGTCAGCCGCTTTCCCAGCACGAGGACGCGGTAGACCGGGCTGCGTAGTGCCGCGTGCACGAGGTCTCGGGTCGCGAACGTCTCGTCGATGACGACCCGTTCCCGGACGAGGATCGGCAGCGCGACGGCGACGGCGTTCTGCTTGCTGACGAACAGGGCCAGGCTCTCGTGACCCCACGGCAGGTCGTCTCGTGTGCCGAGCGCTTCAAGGTCATCGAGGAGTCGCTGGACCGCGTGACGGGGGAACTCGCCGAGCAACCGGGTCGCGACGACGTCGAACAATCCGGCGAGGCGGGCGCGATCAGACTGGGGCGTCGTGCCGGTGGGCATCAGGATGGAGACTGCGGGATAGCCCTGGGCCTGCTGGAGCCGAGCGACCTCGGCGCGGTCCAGCGCGGCGCGCTTCACGCCGGACACGATGGAACGGTCGGCCGCTTCGGGTCCGAACCAGCCGGGACGTGCGCGTTCGCCGGTGCTCGGCATGTGGGTCTCCTCCTCGGGTCGAGTTGCTCGTTGACGGCACGGCTGTCGTCGGCGTGACCGGGGCGCGGTGCGGGCCCGGCCGGCAGGTTCTCAGTAAGGCGGGCCACGAGGCGGGGAGCCGCGAGCGGCGAACGGTTTCTGGGTCTCCGCCGACGGGACCGCGACGGCGCCGTAGAGGGCCGGGATTCCGGGCTCGCTCCCAGCGGTGGCTTGGGTGGGTCGCGGGGTTCTTGCCGAGGTCTGCATCGCGGTCTCCTCTGCGCGTCGGTGTGCTCCGCTGATGATCGACTGCTTGACCTCGGAAAGCACTAGCGCGAACCGGATGAAATAGTGGTCCGTTCCCTTCCGGAATCCGGAGAGACCCGTCGAGACGGAAGGGGCAGACGGGAGCAGGGCACCGTCGATGATGGCGGTGGGCTCGGCGTGACGGAGCCGGTTCCGGGGTTTGAGGGCTTCAGTGCTCGGAACGGCCGGCGGGGTCGTCGACCGGTTCCTCCGGGCCGGTCGCGTCGCGGGGTTCGGCCGCCAGGGAGGCGATGACGGTGACGGTGAGGATGACGGTGATCACTGCGAGGCTGGCCCAGGTGGGGAGGTGGACGAACTCGACGGCCATCATCTTGACGCCGACGAAGGCCAGGATCGCACCGAGGCCGATGTGGAGGTAACGGAACCGGTCGGCCATGCCCGAGAGCAGGAAGTACAGGGCGCGCAGGCCGACGATCGCGAACGCGTTCGCGGCGAACACGATGAAGGGCTCGCGCGACACGGCCAGGATGGCGGGGATCGAGTCGACGGCGAAGACGACGTCGGTGGTCTCGACCAGGATGAGCACGGCGAAGAGCGGCGTCGCGAGCAGGCGGCCGGTGCGACGGGTGAAGAACTTCTGGCCGTCGTACTCGTTGGTGGACGGCACGACGCGGCGCACGAGCCGCAGCACGGGGTTGCGTTCGGGGTGGACTTCGGTCCCTTTGTGGCGGGCGACTCTGAACGCGGTGACGAGCAAGAACGCGCCGAACACGTAGAGGATCCACTCGAACTTTTCGAGCAGGGCGACGCCGGCGAAGATGAAGATGGCTCGCAGCACGAGCGCGCCGAAGATGCCCCAGAACAGGACGCGGAACTGGTAACGGTTGGGCACGCCGAAGTAGCTGAAGATCACGGCCCAGACGAACACGTTGTCGACCGACAGGCTCTTTTCGATGAGGTAGCCGGACAGGTACTCGCCCGCGGCAGTACTGCCCTGCCAGCCGAGCATGACGAAGGTGAACGACAGGCCGAGCGCGATCCACACGCTCGACTCGATCGCGGCTTCTTTCAGGCTGATGTCGTGCGGGGTTCGATGCACCAGGAGCAGGTCGGCGGCGAGCAGGACGATGATCGTGCCGACGAGCGCGGCCCACGCCCAGTTGGGGACGTCGAAGCTCGCGAACTTGCCGGCGGACGCGTCGGCTGCGGCCGCCATGGTCGCGATGTTCACGTGCCGGCTCGCAGTCGCCGTACTCGTTTGTCGGTGGTCGGGTGGGTGCGGAACAACGCGATCGGGTTCGCGTCACCGTCGTCGTCTCCGCCGCCTCCGAACATGGCACCCCACATCGTTATGTTGGCCACGAACGAAATTCCGGTGGCGACCGCAGGGTTGCGGCGCGCGACGGGGGTCGTACGCCGCGTCCCCGCGGCTCGTGTGCGCGCCGCGGAGCTCGCAGCGCACACACGGATCGGGTCGTTGGCCCGGTCACGGCCACCGACGCTTCGGGTTCGACCCATGCCGGCGGCGGGGAGCCGGGGACCCGATGCGATGGTCCCGCGGTCGGCCCGCGAATCTCGCGCCAAAGGAGCACGAGACCGAGTGGCCCGACGGCGGCACCAACGACGGCCCAACCGAACCAGTCGAGTCCGGATCGGCGCGCGCACGCTGCGGTCAGTGTCCCGCACCCGGCCAGTGCGACCACGACGACAGTCAGCGCGACTGTGGCACTCATGTCCGAGTCACCGACGGCCGGGTTGGCGCGTATTCGACTGCGGCGTGCCGGTCGTTGAGACGGACCAGACTGATATGCAGTGCCGGGAATTCCGCGGCGGCGACAGCGGCGGCGAGGCCGAGCGTCTGCTCGAGGACCGCGCTCTCCGCGAGCGGCCCGGCGAAGGTACCGGATCCACCGAGTTTGGCGCAGTCGCGATGCACGGTCAGGACGATCTCGGCCGGCTCGTGCATCGTTACCGCGGTGTGGAGTGCGCCGAGCACGATGTCTCGGTCATTGTTGGTGAGTGCGACCGCACCCCCCGGCCACGCCACGAGGTCGACCGCGCCCGCGAGACGATTGCGATTCAAGTACTCGGAGAGCCGGGTCACGTACTGATAGTCGATACACGACAGGACGACGGCGCGGCACGATCCGAGGGCCCGCGCACGCGAGCGACCAGAGATGCGTGCCGGCCGGTCGGCGCCGGGCGGCTGGGTAGGTAAGGAGTTCATCGAGAACCATCTTGGCTGCCTGATATGCGCAGCGAAAGGACGCGATCCGGCTGAAAGTCTGGTGGAATTCCTTCCGGAATCCGGAAGTCGACTCCGTTGTCGCCGCCCGGCTATGCGTCGGTGCCGCGGGCCCCGGTAGGAGCCGGGGCCCCGATGGCGCGGCACCGCAGCGCGAGCTCGAGCACGAACCGGTCCTCGGGCTCCGAGGGTGAGCGGCCCGTCAGCGTCGTGATCCGATCGAGGCGGTAGCGCACCGCGCGGGAGCTCAGATGCAGCGCCCGGGCGGCGGCCTCTACGTTGCCGGCAGCTCCCAGGTAGGCGGCGAGGGTCTCGAGCAGTGGTGCGCCGCCGCCGCGTGCCCGCTCGAGCGGGCCGAGCACCGTGCGCACGAGCGCGCCCGAGACGGCGGGATCCGCGGCGAGCAGCCGCACGGGCAACAGCTCCTCGAAATAGGCGACCGGATCCGTGAGCGCAGCCCGGCCGGCCAGCTCGAGCGCCTTCAGTGCCTCGCGATACGAGCGCAGCAGCCCGCCCGGTCCGCTGTGCGCGCCGCCCACGCCGATCCGCCACGGCCCTTCACCGGACTCGTGGAGCATTCGCACCAAGGCATCGACGAAATCGGCGTCGGGCGCGAACGCGCCCACGAGCATGCCGTCCTTGGTCGCCACCATGACATCGCGACCGCCGAGCGCGGAGAGCACCAGGGCCTCGACGCGCCGATGGACCGGGCCGGCGTCCTCGAGGAGGCGATGAGTCCTCGCGACCAAGACGACATGCGCTCCGGGGAGATTGAACCCGAACCTTGCAGCACGATCGGCCAGCACGTCCGGATCGGAGCTTCCGGAAAGCAGGTCATCGACGAACTCGCGCCGCAGCGCTTCCTCGCGCCGCACCGCGCGACGCTGTGCCGACTCGTACCCATCGGTGAGCACAGCCACCGTATCGTCGGCCGCGCGCATCACCACCGTCGCGAGCGAGGCGACCTCCGCCATGCCCGCGCCCTCGAGACGCTTCGCCAGCGCCTCCCACAGCCTCCACGTGGCGCTGAGGTACAGGTCGACCAGCGCGCTGAGCGGGATTCCGCTCTCGGCCGCCGCCTCACCCTCCACCCGGATCGCCTCGCTCAGCGATCTGTCGACGCGCCCACGGGCTCGACAGGCTGCGATCAGGCCGGTCACGTACTCGCCGAGATGTCGGGCATCCACATCGGCGTCACGCGCAGCAGCCGCCGCCACCTCGGCAATGTCCCCCTCGAGTCCGGCGAGCCCGGCGCGGACCGTGGTCAGGCCGCCCGCGGCGCTGATCGCACCGGTCGGTGTGTCGCGGCGAGTCACCCCCGCAGTCTCGCGCGACACCTGCCGAGTACCAGAAGGGTTACCCGCGTAGGCCGCGGGAAATGGGGCCCTGATTCCTGTCTTCAGAAGAGAACCCGGACCCTGCCGCACGCCGCCACCGAGGAGGCGATGATGAGCAGCCAGGCACCCATCAAGGTCAGCGGCGATACCAAAGCGCGCATCCGCTATCTGGCCGTGCTCACCGACGCCACTCAAGCCGAGATTGTCGATCGCGCCGTGAGCGAATACGCATCCCGTCACGCCGACGTGATCGCCAAAGGCATCGACCGAGCCCGCGCAGTCCTCGCTGGTGGCGATGTCGCTATCGCTGCGCACTTGCTTGGCGAGTCGCCGGACGCCATTGAACGCGTCTCTGGTGGCACTCGTCGCAGTTAGCGAGAACCACTATGCGGCAGGGCAACCAATCGCCGAGATCGGCGCGCGGTTCCGTGCCTCGCTGCTGCAGCGCGTTGTCGAGGAGCTGCAGGAGATCCGCGGTCAGGTTCCGTTGAAGGCGGATAGCAGCCTCCGCGCGATCGCGGAGTCCGTCGTCCTCTTCGGGGAGAAGCGCGCCGTTGACGTGAAGCTCGGCGAACCAGACGTACGCGTCGTCGTCCGAATCGTCTTCGCGTCGGTGGGCAGCGCAGAGCCAGACGATGTTCTTCTCTTCATCGACCCAGGTAGCACCGCGTTCCGAAGAGACGCGGATGCGATACACAAGCCGCGTGATCTACACGATCTTCGTGTATCAGAGATGTATCAATCCGTCGCGCGTTCCTGGCTGTCGCCGAGTGCCGTGGAGTCGCATGGCGGCGTGAAAGTCCTGATCAGGCGACAGTTGCCGGACGCGGCGCGACCCGGCGGATGCAAGCAGGGGGTCGTGGGTTCGAGTCCTATCGTCTCCACCGCGTGGACCTGCCATCGCAGCGCGACGTCAGCCCTTGGCTTCGTCGAGACGGTCCTCGGTGGCGACTTGGATCGCTCACCGACCACGTTCGACACGCCGCCCGACGCGGTCAATCGGGTTTCGTTCGAAGAGCCGGCGACCGACCCCGCTCGCAGCGCCGGACCCGATGGCGGACGAGTCGTTCGCGTCAGATGCGTCGTTCGAAGCCGACTCGATGGAAGCTCCGGTCGACGACAGCGGCGGCGAGATCTTCGGCTGAGCGACGACTACGCAGTCGAAGCCGCGGCGCTAGGGTCCGCGCATGCTCGGAGCGGGACGTGCAGTTCGGTTCACGGTTGCGCTCGTGGCCGTCGCGATGTTGTTCGCCGCGTGTGACAGTGGCGACGACGACAACGACGACAACGACGATGCCGACGACGCGGAGTCGACCGAGGAGACGGCCGCGAGCGACTCGTACTCGGCGACGATCCGTCGCACGAGTTACGGCGTGCCGCACATCACCGCCGACAATCTCGGAAGCGCCGCGTTCGGACAGGGCTTTGCCATGACCGAAGATCACGGCTGCGATCTCATCGATCAGGTCGTGAAGGTACGCAGCGAACGCTCGAAGTATTTCGGTGCCGGCGATGACGACGTGAACCTCAACAGCGACCTGGCGCTGCTTTCGATCGGTCTGTACGACAAGGCGGAAGCGGGCTACGAGCAACTCACGGGCGACTCGAAAGAAATCGTCGACGGATACACGGCGGGCTACAACGCATTTCTCGACCAGCGAGGAGCACTCACCGGCTGGTGCGCGGGTGAAGCTTGGGTGACGCCGATCACGCCGGTCGACCTTCTCGCGCACCTAAAGGAGTTGCTGCTGCTCGCGAGCGGGCGCCAGTTCTACGATTTCATCGCGACAGCCGAGCCGCCCGGTGCCGATGCGACGACGGAGACCACCATCGAAGGCGATGCGGCCGCGTTGGAATCGGCGTTCCGGTCGCTCGCACCGAACGTCGCGAGCAACGGGTGGGCGATCGGTTCGGAGCGTTCCGAAGCGAACGCGATGTTGCTCGCCAACCCGCACTTTCCCTGGGAGGGCGAGTTGCGGTTGTGGGAATCGCAGCTCACCGTGCCCGGCGAACTCAATGTCTACGGCGCATCGTTGCTCGGGGCGCCGGGTGTGCTCATCGGGTTCAACGATGCCGTCGCGTGGACGCACACCGTCTCGGCCGGGAATCGGTTCACCGTGTATCGATTGGGCCTCGAACCGGGAGTGCCCACCTCGTACCGGTACGACGACGAGATTCGCGAGATGGAGTCGGCGGAGTACACGGTCGCGGTGGCCCAGGACGACGGTTCCACCACCGACGTGAGCCGTACGCTGTACCGCAGTCACTACGGACCGATTATCAATTTCCCGGGGTTGGGCTGGAGCGATGAGGTGACGTTGTCGTATCGCGATGCCAACATCGACAACGACGTGTTCCTCGATCAGTTCCTGGGGATGGACCGCGCCACGAGTCTCGACGAGTTCAAAGCTGCGCACGAAACCTTCAATGGGATCCCGTGGGTCAACACGATTTCGGTGGGCGCCGACGGCACGGCGTGGTACGCCGACACGGCCGCGACCCCGAACCTTTCGCAAGCGGCGATCGACGGGTGGCTCGCCGCGCTCGACAGCGACCCCGTGACCGAGATCGCGTACCAGAACCAAGCCGTCCTCCTCGACGGCAGCGATTCGACGAACGAATGGGTCGACGCGCCGGGCGCACGGAGCTCCGGTCTGGTTCCCTTCGTCGACCAACCGCAGCTCGAACGCGACGACTACGTGTTCAACGCGAACGACAGCTATTGGCTTTCGAACCCCGATGAGTTACTCACGGGCTTCTCGCCGATGCACGGGCGCGAAGAGACCGCCCGCACGATGCGGACGCGCATGAACGTGCGCGCGCTGGAAGAAGGGCCCGGCGACGACGGCAAGTTCACACTCGAGGAGCTACAGGCCGCCGCATTTTCGAACCGGGCGCTCACCGCGGAATTGCTCCGCGCCGCGGTTGTCGCAGATGTCTGTCCCGGCGCCACCGACCTGGTTGACGCGTGCGCTTCCCTCGCAGCTTGGGACGGAAGATTCGATCTCGACCGCGCGGGCGCGCCGCTGTGGGGGCTGTTCGTGGAGGGCTACGAGTTCTCCGACTTGTTCGGCCCGGGCCCGCTGTTCTCCGACGAGTTCGACCCCGCCGACCCGGTGAACACACCGAGCGTCCCGGCGTTTGCCACCGACCCGGCCGCACGCGACACGGCGCTCGCTTCGTTGCGTCAGGCCGTCGCCGACCTCGCGGCCGCGGGCTTCGTCCCCGGCGCGACGCTGGGCGAGGTGCAGTTCGCGCCCCGGGGCGACCAACGGATCCCGATGCACGGCGGGAGTGGCGACTTCTTCGGCATCACGAACGCGATCGGCTTCGGGCGCTTTTCGAGTTCGACCGAGCCCGCGTTCGAGCCCGCGGAACGGGTTCGGGAGGGGTCGTCGCTCAGGGCCGACGGCTGGCCGGTGAACTCCGGTTCGAGCTTCGTCATGACGATGGAGTTCGGCGCCGACGGTCCGCGTGCCCAGGCGTTCTTGACCTACGGCCAATCCGGCGACGTGTCGTCGCCGAACTTCAGCGACCAGACGCAGCTGTTCAGCGACAAGAACTGGCGTGACATCTTGTTCACCGACGAACAGATCGAGGCCGATCCGGACGTGAACACCTACGAAGTAACCGCCCCACGCGGGAGCTGATCGCTTTCAGGTCCGGCGGCGAACTCGTCGTCTGACGTGCACGGTCCGAACGTCGAGGTCGATTGCGGGGGAGTGGTGACATGTACACACAGATCGTGGTGGGGACCGATGGCTCCGCAAGCGCGAACATTGCGGTGGACGCGGCCGTCGAGTTGGCGCGCTTCAGCGGTGCGACGTTGCACGTCGTCCACGCGCACAAGATCCTGACCGCTTCCCATCTGGCGATGGGTGCCGAGGGCGGCGTGATGCCGATCGACCTGCGCGAGACGAACGACGCCGCCCAAGCCGAAGCGCAGCGCGTCTGCGACGACGTCGTGAAGCGCGCCGACGCCGTCGGAGTCAACGCCAAGGCGCATTGCGTCGGCGGTGACGCCGCCGACGCGCTGATTCGTGTCGCGGGTGAGGCGAACGCCGACCTCATCGTCGTCGGCAACCGCGGGATGACCGGCAAGAAGCGGTTCGTGCTCGGCAGCGTCCCCAACAAGGTCGCGCACCACTGCACGGCGAGCGTCCTGATCGTCGACACGTCGGGCGCACGCAGCTAGGCAAACAACGGACCCCACTCCACGGCACATCCGGGTGGCGCCGCGCCCAGACCCCGCGCCGCCGCCCGGCTGCGACCCGCGGAATTGCTATGCCCACTCTGAACGGAACGGCCCGCCGCGTCGTGCGCCGTCGCCACCCTTCGGGCGGACGTCGCTGATGGCGAACAGGGAATCGGGGATCGAACACTTCGAAGCCGTCGACCCAATCGCCGCCGAACCGGCACTGCACCTCGACGCCGCGGTTGGTACTCGCCGGCGATGTCTTCGCGGAGCGTCTGCACCGCGTCGATGAACGCGATCTGGGTCTGGCGGTTACGGCTGACCTCGGCATGGAGGCGGATTTCGACGGACGCCGCGAACTCGGCGAGGGCGGCTCGAACTAGGCCGTTGTACCCACATTTCCTACACACGCTTCCTGCCGCCGCGCGGTCGGTTGCCGTGCGTAGGATCCGGGCGACCCGGCAGGGGATTCACGATCTTTGAGGGGTGGTTTATGCGAGGTTCTCGCTTCCTGGCGATGCTGGCAGTCGGCGCGCTCGTGCTCGGGGCCTGCGGCGGCGACGACGACGATGACGACGCGTCTGCAAGTGACGCCGCGAGTGAAGCGGCCGGCGACGACTCGGGTAACGACGACGAGATCACGGAGGAAGACGTCGAAGATCTCGAGGAAGGCATCGACGCGCTCGACGACGCCGGGATCTTCTCGGATGACGAGTGCGGCGACGCGCTGCAAGCCTTCCTCGGCATAAGTGCCGCGGCCGGGCTCGCCATGAGCGGAGCCGGCGACGAAGAGATCGAGAACTCGCTGGGCAACTTCGAAGGTTTCCTCGACGACGCCCCCGACGACATCCGTGACGACCTCGAAACCTTCTACGGCGCCTATGCCGAGTTTGCGCAGGCGCTGGGCGATTCCGATGGTGATCTCGGAGATATGGCGGAACTGGGTGAAGCGCTGAGCCAGCCCGAGGTCCAGGAGGCCGGCGACAACATCAACGAGTGGTTCGAAACCGAGTGCGGGGTCGGCGAGTAGTACGGCCTCGGTAGCGGCTAGAGCTCGCGAGTCATCCGCACGAGTGTGCCGGACGACGTGCGCTCGATGTGCACATCGCTCATCAACGCCCGGATGAGTTCGAGCCCACGACCGTCGTGGTCGTCACGCCGCGGTTGCCAGCGGCCGCCGTCGACGACCGTCACCACGACGGCTGCGGCTTCGACCGCCAGTGCGACGCGGATCTCGCCGTCGCCATCGGAGTACGCGTGCAGTGCGCTGTTCGACACGGCCTCGTTCATCGCCACGATGACGTCGTCGTTGACGAGATGCGAAACGCCGGCGTCGTCGAGCCAGCGCGCCAACCGATGCCGGAGATCGCGCAGGTGCACGGGATCGGCAGGAAGGTCGAGTTCGATCCGACGGCCGGAACCGCGCCGCCGCTCGATCAGTCCGTCGGTGTAGAGCACGAGGGTCGAGCGACCCGTGAGCACGAAGGAAGCGTCTTCGTAGCGAGCGCCGGCGACCGCGCCGAGGGGAACGCCGGCCGGTTTGGGCAGGAACTGCGGAGGGCCGTTCTCGGGGACCACGAGCGGGGGCGGGTGACCGGCCGACGCGAAACACAGCGCGGTGCGTTCGGGATCGACGATGACGTAACAGCACGTGACCATCGCGCGCCGAGCGGGGACCTGGTTCAGGTAGTCGTTCACGCGCTCGAGCACGGCGCCGGGTGACTCCCGTTCCATTGCGAGGGCGGCGGCGACGTGACGGACCTTGCCCATGACCGTGGCGGCTTCGACGCCGCGACCGGCGACGTCGCCGATCAACAGGCCGATGCGACCGTCGTCGAAGCGGACGACGTCGTACCAGTCGCCGCCGACCGCGACATCGCCGGCCGCGATGTACCGCGCTTCGATCGGCACGTCGTCGAGTAACGGCAGCGCGGCCGGAAGCAGGGCGAGTTGCAACGTGCGGGCGACGTCGCGCTGATGGTCGAACAGCCGGGCCCGGTCGATCGACTGCGCCGCGAGGTCGGCGACGGTTTCGAGGCGAGCGTCGAGACCGTCGAACGTCTGCGGTTCTGCGAACCCGAACGCGATGCCGCCGATGACCGAACCATCGGAAGCGCGTAGGGGAAGCGTGGCCACTGCCTGCATGCCGTGCGCGTCGAGGGAACTCACGTTTGCCGGGAACGACTTCGCGAACTCGTCTCGATCAGCGAGGAACCACGGGCGGTTGTGCACGATGGTGTCGACGATCGGGAGTTCGTAGTCGATTCCGAACGTCGGGAAAACGCCGGCGGTTTCGCCGCGTGACGAGTGGTACACCCGCACGGTCATCTCGCCCCGCAGCCGGAGCGCGACGTTGACCACGTCGGACGCGGCGGCGTCGGCGCCGTGTTCGACAATTGTGCGGACCACCGCGTCGACCGTCGAGGCCCGAGCCATGGCGATGACGAATCGTTGGAGCGAAGCAGTGTCACCGCGGGCGCGAGCCGTCTCGGCGTGCGATGTGGCCTGTTCGAGGAGCGCCGTGCAGCGCCGGGCCAGTTCGACCGCGAGGCCGATGTCTTCGGGTACGAACGCCCGCGCTGACTGGGCCGTCTGGCTAAAGGAGAGCACTCCGAGGACTTCGTCGCGGCTGCGCATCGGCACCGCGAGGAACGAACGTGGTTGGAGCACGTCTTCGAGCCAGTTCAGCCGGTCGCCCGGTTCGATGCGCTCGCGCGCTACCCGCTCGAGTTCGGGCCCCATCAACGCGGGTTCGCCGGTGATAGCGACCCGCGCGGGGATCGAGCCGCCGTCAAGAGGGAGTGGCGTCGAGAAGTGCCGGCGCATCGCCGCCGACCTCGCTCAGCGCATCGCCGACCGACGCGAGCAGGCGCGCGTCGCGTTCGTGGCGGGTCTGGATCGATACGTCCTCGATGATGAGCAACGCGCTCGGGGCGGCCCCGTCGCGCGCGATCATGGGCACCGCGTTGATGCGAACGTCGGCCCAGGTGCCGTCGGGCCGGGCGACCAGGGCCCGCTCCGCGATGACCGGTTCTCCCGTGGCGAGCACATGCTCTACGGGCTGCTCGCCCTCGGGATAGGGCGTACGGTCGACGCGCACGAGGGGCAGGTCGCGGACCGGCAGGGCCTCCAGCGGGCACCCGAAGATGAGGTCGGCCTCGCGGTTCCACATCAGGACGCGCCGGGCCGAGTCGCCGGTCGTCACGAGACCGATGGGCATCCTGCCCCACGCGGCGGCGAGGCGTGCCCTCTCGTCGTCCACTGGCGTCGGACCGTACTACCCGGCGCGTCGGTCGCGCGCGGCCGAGCGGCAACCCGCTACGTGAGAGCGAAGTATCCAGGCAATTCGCTCACCGGCGTCTCAACGTAGATCTTTGCCTCGGGTGGCTGGCGAAACCGACCGTGACTCCAGCGAATCTCGGCCCGGCCGCGTACTTCGCGCGTCTTGTGCGAACTGCGTTCCCGGCACCTACCGATCCAATTCACCTGCGGTTGGCCGGCGCGTGCGGCCGTGATGTCGAGCGAGACGAACTCGAACTCCTGACGCCAATCGCCGGGACCAGCGACGCGGACCCGCAACAACTGTGAGGCGTCCACACCGAGGAGGTAGTACGAAGCGCCTCCGATACGCAACAGTCGCCAGAGCATCCGTTCGCCCATGCCGGCGCGTTTGATGTTCGTGTTCCAGCGGTCTGCCGATGCGATACTCACGGCCTCGCAGAGCTGTGCGTACGCGCGCTGCGCGTTCTCCGGGTACTTGCGCCCGCGGATCGATTTGCTGATAAGGCGCCGGTGCGCAGTTGTGAGGTCGCCATGATTCACCGGGAGCTCCTTGAGCCCGCTCGCGTTCCGGCATACCGCGTACAGCTCTCGGTACTCCGCCGGCGCGGTCGTCTCATACCAATCCCGGCGTTGCCAATTGCCTGCGGTCGAAAGAAGTCCGTCGAACAACCGTGCGGGTGACACGTTCGCAATGTTTGACGAGAGATACTTGCAGCTGATCTGGAACACGTGGTCGATGCGAATGTCGGTCGGGGTGGCATCGTCGCCGATTGAGCGACGACCCCCGATCCACTCGACCTCGATCGGACATCGCCCCCGCAGCGCGTTGCGGGCCGTGAGGAATGCTTGTCCATTGGCGAACGCGGCGGCGAACTCCGCAGCGAATCGCCGTGAGTCGTGCAGTGCTTCAATCCGGTCCCAGTCATCGTCGTTGATCTTGACGACGGGCGGCCGCTTCTCGAGAACGGTTGCGAGATCGGCGGGCCCGACGGTTCCGAGGGCCGTCGCGAGCTCGGTCACCGTTGTCCGGTCGTCAGGCATCGCCGTCGTCGAAGATTGGGGCCACCCTCAACTCGAGGCTCGTGCGGAGTTCGTCGAGGTGAGTGGCGCTCCGAACGGCTTCGGTCGAATACACATCGACGATGATGTCGGTCGCCGCGATCCATGCCACGACGGCATCGGCCCATCGCTCATCCAGGAGCGCGTCTCGGATAGCCGTGAGCTGCGCCGCGTTCAAGTCGGACGGCCGTGTGGCAGCAACAAGCTCGAGTGCGAGAAGCCTGCTGAGAACTTGCTCGTCCTCGGCGATCAGGACTCGCGGAGGATCCTCGTGAGTGACCGCAAACGCCACGAGTTGCCGTGGAGGAAGGGACGCTCCACTCATGAGCCCTTGGCAGTTCCCTTTGCGTAGGAGGCAAGCCGAGTGAGTCCGTCGGCATCGAGGATCTCGATGAAGTCATGAACCGGAGCCGTGCCGTCTTGCGACGTGACCGATTCGAGCGCGCGGCGCCCGGAACTGTTGCGCGGGGGAAGATCGGTCGAAAGGAGGACGAGCGGGCCGAGGTCACCGCGTTTCGGTGTGTGGTTCCGAGCTTGGTGCAGCACGGTTGCCTTCCCCAACGCCTTCCACAGCGTGTCGGTTCGTTTCAGCCCCGGTCGCGTGCTGCTGAACGCGCCGGAGACATCGAACAACCACAAGCCGCCGCGCTGATCGCGTGCCCGGAAGTTAACTTCGACGCCAAGATCGGGGTACTTGGTCTCGGCCTCGATGTCTGCGAACCCGAACTCTTCGAGAACCTCCCGCGCCAGCGCCTTGGCCTTTTGGCCTTGCCGAACTGCGCGTGCTTGGAAGTTTTCGTCTGTCGGTGCCTCGTCGCGCCGCGGCCGTACTGGCGGCACTACGACCCGTCTGTCAAGTTCCTTCTCCTCTCGCTCCGCTTTCTGGCGGCGTTCGTCGGCGATGCGTTCCTGCGCTCGCTCGGTGTAGGCGGCGTCGGTGTCGAACCCGACGAAGAACCGTTCCTTACGCAGCGCAGCGATAGCCGTCGATCCCGAACCCATGAAGGGATCGAGTACTAGGTCGGCGCGATACGTGTACAACTCGATGAGCCGGCGCGGAAGTTCGACTGGAAACGGTGCAGGGTGGCCGACGCGGCTCGCACTCTCGGCAGGAATGTCCCACAAGTCGATCGTCGCATCGACGAAGTCGTCCATGAACATCGAACCCTCGTTCGGCTGTTCCTTCTCCAGGCGCTGTGCCGGCGTACGAGCGCGGTCGAATCGACCCTTGCTTGCAACCACGACGCGCTCGGTAACGTCACGAAGGACGGGGTTGCCCGGCCGCTGATAGGTACCCCACGCGCAAGAACCGCTGGCTGCCTGCTGCTTTCTCCAGATGATCTCGCCCCGGAGCAGATACCCGAGTCGCGACAGGATCCCGATGACGTCGGCCGACAGCGATCGGTACGGCTTGCGGCCCAGGTTCGCAACGTTCACCGCGATGCGGCCACCGGGTTCGAGCTTTCGATAGCACTCATGGAAGACGTCCTCGAGCATCGTCTGGTACTCGACATAGCTCGCGGGAATATGGCCCTCGCCGAGTGCTTCCTCGTACTCCTTCCCCGCGAAGTACGGGGGCGAGGTGACGACGAGCGCGACCGAGTTGTCGTTGATGAGGCCGTAGTCGTCCATCTTGCGGGCGTCTCCGCACCAAATGGCATCGCGCGCGGCGTGTTCGGCGATCTCGTCGTCGTCGGAGATCTGCGGGAGTGTGAACCGGTCGTAGAAGGCAGATGCGTCGTGGCTCTCGCGGCGGGACACGCCGAAGTTCGACGTCGCGGTAGGTCTGCGACGGGGGCCTTGAGACAGAGGCTGCGCCACGTGTTCCCTTTCGCACGCGCTCGCGATCGCGAGCGCGCGTACGTTCGGCATGGTAACCCGGGTCCGCCGGTTTCGCGAACCAGCGGGTCACCGCCCAGTCCGCCGCCGGCTTCGGTATCGGGGGCGCGATCGGTGGCGGGATCGCCTCTGCGGCGATGTCGAAGAACCTCGTCGTGCGGCGCGCCTGAGCGCGCTATTCGACGGCGGGGCGTTCGCCGTCGGGCTCGAGTTCTCCGACCGGTTCGGCGTCGACCAGCATGCCGCCGTCGACTTCGAACCAGAAGCCGCCGAGGTTGGGAATGGTGGCCTCGACCGCGGCGCCCGCGCGGTTGGCGACGACGCGTAGGACACCGTGATGCGTGACGATGAGCAGCATGCCGTCGCCGACATGTGCGAGCGCGCGGTGCAGCGCGGCGTCGAACCGGGCGAGTGCCTGCGAGTCGGTCTCGCCGCCCGGCGGTGCGTCGAGTTCGCCGCGCCGCCATGCGTCGCGCATTCCCGGCCATCCCGCCTCGATCTCGTCGACGGTCTGGCCCTGCCACTCGCCCCCGTTGCGTTCGCGAAAGCCAAGGTCTGGAATCAGTGGCGCGTCGAGCCGGTTGGCGACGATTTCGGCGGTTCGGCGCGCCCGCTCCAGATCGGACGTGTAGACCACCCGCGGTATCACACCGTCGCGTGAGAGTTGGCGGGCTCGGGTCACGGCCTGCTCGACGCCGGCCGGTGTCAGTGGCGCGTCGAGCCAGCCCTGCCAGCGGCGTTCCACGTTCCATGTCGACTCTCCGTGGCGGATGACGAGGACGCGGCGCACGGGGGTAGTGAATCACGCGCGAGACTTGCGGCAGTGACCGACGACAATCGCCCGGACTCCAGCGGGCCGCCGCTCCGGCGCACCCCGTTGCCGCGGACGACCATCGTCGAAAGCATCTACATCCGCATTATCGGTATCACCCTGATCGTCGTCGGCGCGATGCTCGCCGACATTCCGACGAAGACGCGCGCCGCCATCGTGCTGCTGTGTCTCCTGGATCTCGCCGTCGCGCTCGTGTGGCGGCATCTGTGGGCCCGCAACCCGCGGTTCCCCATCGTCCGGTTCTCCGCCGCAGAGGGCATCGCGATCGCGACCGCGATCGCGTACGTCGAGCCGGAGTGGTCGGTCGTCGCGTTGTTCGCCTACCTCACGTCGGTTGCGTACCTGGGCGCACTCACCGGTCGGGTGTGGGCGTTCGCGGGTGGCGTGTTGGTGATCGCCCTCGCTGTCGTTCGCGAAGCCACGCTCCCCGACGCCGACAAGGTCGGATGGGTTCCCATCACGATGTTCGCGTCCGCGGCTTTCGCACTCGTCGCGTACGCGAACGCGAGTTCGTTCGCCCAGGCGCGCACGTCGGCGAGTCTCGAACGGTTGCACGAGGCGTTGCGGACTGTGACTTCGCAACCGGAACTCAAGCCGACGCTCGATTCGATCATGGCCGCGGCCCGCAGTGCGATCAGGGGCGAAATGGTCATCATCCACTTGCGTGAGGGGGACCACCTCGTCCTGGCCGCGGGCGGGCTCGCCACCGACGATTGGACGGTGAAACGCATCGAGCGGCACACACGCTGGGAGTTGGCGTCGGTCGACAAGACCCCGCTCGCCCGGGCCGTGAACTTCGGTGAGACGGTCGTCGTTCCGAACCTGCTCGACGATGAGCGCTTCCCCGAGTGGGTCGAGAGGTTCCGCAATCGCGCGACCCTCGATATGGCGCGGGCCTCGGTCACCGTCCCGCTCGGCGCCGACAACGAGATCGTCGGGGCCATGGTCGCGTTCTTCCGCGACCCAGAGCTGGCCGATGCCGATACCGTCCGTCTGCTCCAGACGTACGCCGAGCACGTCACGCTGCTCATCGTGCGCACCCAGGCGTACGACCGCGAACGCCAACTGACTGAGCGGCTCCGCGAGGCCGACCGTTTGAAGTCGGAGTTCGTGGCGCTCGCGTCGCATCAACTCCGCACTCCGCTCACCGCGACGAAAGGCTTCATCGACACGGTGCTGTTCCAATGGGACCGACTCGACGACGGAACCCGCCAGAACATGGTCCAACGGGCCGCGGTGAGCGCGGACGAACTCGGCCGCCTCCTCACCCAGTTGCTCGACCTCTCGCGCATCGAGAGCGACGACATGCACCTCGACATCCATCCGCTGGTTGTCGTCGACGCCGTAGATGAGATCGTGACTTCCTTGACGCCGCTGTTGCGCCACGAGATCGTCGTCGACGTGGCCGGCGACCTCGTTGCCCTTGCCGACCGCGACGCATTCCGGCACGTGGTCGACAACTTGCTCGCCAACGCCATCAAGTTTTCTCCGTCGGGGACACGGATCTCGGTATGCGGTTCGCGCGAGCACGGCGAAGTGCTCGTCGAAGTTGTCGACCAGGGTCCGGGTATCGCGCTCGAAGAACAGGAGCGGATCTTCGAGCGGTTCTACCGGGCGTCACCTTCACGCGACTCCAGCGGTGGAACGGGCCTCGGGCTCGCGATCGCCCAACGGTACGTCGACGCGCTGGGCGGCCGCATCTGGGTCGAGAGCGAGCTCGGCGCAGGTGCAACGTTCGTATTTGCGCTTCCGGAACATCGTGGGCCCCGTGACGGTTTGACCCCGGGAACCCATACGGCGAAACTTGACCAGCCGGTCTAGTTTTCGTTCCGGTACACATTCTTCCGGTCTCAGGAGGCCTCCCATGGCGACCGCCGTCATCGTCGACGCAGTCCGCACCCCGCTCGGGCGCCGTAACGGCAAGCTCAAGGACGTCCACCCGGTCGACATGGCCGCGCACGTACTGCGCGCGCTCGTCGAGCGCAACAACGTCGATCCCGCCCTCGTCGAGGACGTGATCATGGGCTGTGTCATGCAGGTCGGCGAGCAGGGCATCAACATCGCCCGCAGCGCCGCGCTTGCGGCCGGCTTCCCCGAGTCGGTTGTCGGCACCACGGTCGACCGCCAGTGCGGTTCGTCGCAGCAGGCCGCGCACTTTGCGGCGCAGGGAGTCATCGCCGGCGCCTACGACGTCGTCATCGCCGCGGGCATCGAGAACATGACTCGCGTGCCGATGGGCGCGTCGATCGCCGACGGCAAATACGGCTACCCGTTCGGCCCGCAGATGACGCAGCGCTACCCGAATCTCGTGCCGCAGGGCATCTCGGCCGAACTCATCGCCGAGAAGTGGGGCATCACCCGCGAGGAGAACGACAAGTTCTCGGTCGAGTCGCACCTGCGTGCCGCCCGCGCCACCGAAGAAGGCCGCTTCGACCGCGAGATCGTGCCCATCACGGTGAACGGCGAAAACGGCGAAGAAGTCGTGTCGCGCGACGAGGGCATCCGTCCCGACAGCAACATCGAAAAGCTCGCCACGCTCAAGCCCGCGTTCAAGCCCGATGGTGTCGTCACCGCCGCCAACTCGTCGCAGATCACCGACGGTGCGGCTGCGCTGCTGATCATGACCGAGGAGAAGGCCAACGCCCTCGGCCTCACGCCGCGCGCCCGCTTCCACACGTTCGCACTCGCGGGCGTCGACCCGGTGATGATGTTGACGGGCCCGATCCCGTCGACGACCAAGGTGCTCGAGCGGGCCAAGATGACGCTCGACCAGATCGACCTCGTCGAGATCAACGAAGCGTTCGCACCGGTCGTGCTGTCGTGGGAGAAGGAACACCACCCCGACATGGCGAAGGTGAACGTGAACGGCGGCGCGATCGCGCTCGGCCACCCGCTCGGTGCGTCGGGCGCCCGCCTCATGTCCACACTGCTCAACGAGCTCGAGCGCACCGGTGGCCGCTACGGCCTCCAGACGATGTGCGAAGGCGGCGGCATGGCCAACGCCACGATCATCGAGCGCCTCGGCTAGACGACCCGACGCCCGACAACTTGGGGACACGATGATCTGGGACATCCTGCGCGTCGCGGGGGCCCTGTTCTTCGCGGTCGTGATCTACTTGATCGGCGCCTTCTTCGTGCGCAGCTTCGCCCAGGGCGAGGCGCCGCCCGAGCCGGGCGAAGTGCCGCTCGAAGACGTCGACTACCGGTTCAAGTGCATCGTCTGCGGCGCCCAGGCGGTGCTGTACTCGGCCCCCGAGGGCGAAGTCCCCGACGCCCCCCGCCACTGCCGCGAGCAGATGGTCCTGGACGTGCCGATCGGCGAGTAGCCGTTGTCCACAGTCTGTGGATAAGTCTGTGGGTAGTTACACGTTTGCGATTCGTCTACCCGGCGTTCATGCGCTGGTCAGCCGCCTGAATTCAGCGGCCGGACTCAGCGATACGTGGTGGCGACGAAGAAGCCGCCGGTGATGAGCGAGAGGCCCAGCAGCGTGTACCGGGTCGGGGTCTCGCCGGGCAGCAACTCGAGGTAGTTGGTAACCAGGATCACCAACCCGGCGAGCAGCATCGTGGCCATCAGCACGGGAACCCACATGGGGCTCGGCGGCGCCTTCTTGGGCGGCGGCGGCGTGTAGCGCGAGCGCTTGCTCTTCGATTGCGGCACGGGGGGAGAGGATAGTGCTGCGCCTAGCCTGGTGGGCGTGGGTCCCCGGGTGCTCGTCGTCGACAATTACGACTCGTTCGTCTACAACCTCGTGCAATACCTCGGTGAGCTGGGCGCGGAGCCGGTCGTGCACCGCCACGACGCGGTCACCCTCGCCGAGATGGACGCCCTCGCGCCCGCCGCGGTGCTGATCTCGCCCGGGCCGGGCCGGCCTTCGGACGCCGGGCTGTCGAACGACGCGATCCGGCATTTCGGCGAGCGGGGTACGCCCGTGTTCGGCGTGTGTCTCGGCAACCAGTGCATCGGCGAGCTGTACGGCGGGCGCGTATCGCGCGCACCGCACGTGATGCACGGCAAGACGTCGGAGATCCGCCACACCGGCGTCGGCGTGTTCGAGGGGCTGCCGAACCCGATCACCGCGACCCGCTACCACTCGCTCGTCGTGGAGCGCGACTCCGTGCCCGACGTCTTGGAGATCACGGCCGAATCCGAAGACGGGCTCGTGATGGGCCTGCGTCACCGGGAATACCCCATCGAGGGCGTGCAGTTCCATCCCGAATCGATCCTCACCGATTCGGGCCACGACCTCCTGGCGAACTTTCTCGCGCGCGCGGCAGCCGCGCCCGCCCGCGACTGATCTCGGCCAGGCCGTCGCGCACGAGTGAAGCCAGCGCGTCGGCGTCGAGTTCGTCGGCGGGCGCGGTTCCGGTTCGCAACCGGGCCATCACGACACCGCGGCGTTGCCGGAACGAACCCGAGAACGGCGCCTGGCGGTGGCGGGTCTCGTCGGGGAGCACGCCGCGCGTTTCGCATACCGACGACACGGGGCACGCCGCACACTGCGGCGCGCGCGCCGTACACACCGTTGCGCCGAGATCCATCAGCGCGAGCAGGCGGGCGCGTCCGCGGAGCCGTCCCGTCAGTGCGCGCGCATGCGCAACCGCCGCCACGTCGGTCAGACGCCGGCCCGCGGTGCGTTCGCACACCCGCCGGATGTTCACCTCGATGCCGATCTCGTCGGCGTCGTCGACCTGCGCCGCGACCGCCGCGGCGGTATAACGACCGACGCCGGGTAACGCAGTGAGGTCGGCGGGCCAACCGTCTCGAGCGATGGTGTCGGCCGCCTCCCACAGCCGGCGCGCCCGCCGCGGATAGCCGAGGCGATCCCACGCGGTGATCAGCGCCGCCGGCCCCGCTGCGGCGGCGCGTTCGGGTGTGGGGAACGCTCTCATGAAGGCAGGCCACGCGTCGGCGACACGCCCGACCTGTGTCTGCTGCAGCATCACTTCCGAGACGAGCACCGCCCACCGGTCACGCGTCGCCCGCCAGGGCAACTCGTCACGCCCGTTCCGCGCGTACCACCGCGAGAGCGAACCCATGTCGTGTGCGCCTGCTAGGTCGCCGGAGTCGTGGTCGTTGGCGGCGTGGATGTGACGCCGACCGTGAGCACGACACTGGAACCGGGGTCGACGAGCGTGCCCGCTGACGGGTCGACGCCGAGCACGACGCCGTCGTTGCCGGCGGTCGACAGTTGCTCGACCCGGCGCACGGTCAGGCCCAACGCCTCCAGTTGTGTGCGCGCTTCGGTCTCGGGGGCACCGATGAGCGGCGGGATCGAAACCTTGTCCGTGCCGAGTGACACGGTGATGGTCACCTTGAGGCCCGGCGTGAGTTCCGAGCCGCCGGGCGGGTCGGTACTGACCACGCGGCCTGCTTCGACCTCGTCGTCCGGCGCCTCTTCGATCGCGACGGTGAAGCCCGCATCCTGGATGATGCGCGACGCGTCTTCGGCCAGTTCGTTCGTAACGTCAGGCACAGGTATGGGCGGCGGACCCTGCGAGACGACGAGTTGCACAGTGGAGCCCGCGGGTGCAGTGTCGCCCCCGTCCGGGTCGGTGCGAATGACGAAGTCGAGGTCGACTTCTTCGCTCTGCTCGCCGACGAGTTCGATTTCGAACCCGGCATCGAGCAGCATCTGTGCGGCGTCCGTGCGCGACTCGCCGTCGACGTCGGGAACCTCGACGTCGCTCGCGCCCTCGCTGACGCTGATCGTTACCGTCGAGTCTTCCTCGGCCTGTTCCCCGCCCTTCGGATCCTGGTCGAAGACGATGCCCAACTCGACATCGGGGTTCGGGACGTTCTTGACGTCGACTTCGAAACCCTCGGACTCGAGGGCCGCGCGCGCCGCGTCGACATTCGTCGTGGTGACGTCGGGCACGAGCACGAGTTCCGGGTCGGTGTCGCCGGCGAAGTTGCCGACCGCGTAGATCAACGCCACGATCAACACGAGCACGAGCAGCGTGAGCGCCGTGGCGAGCGCTCGGTTGCGGCCCGCCCGACTCCGCGGCGCGGGCCCGGGCGGCCCCCCGGGGGGTCCGGGAACGCGCGGCTGTTGCATGGTTGCGTTGGCCGCGTACGCGGCAGCCGCGGCCGCGGTGGGGACCTCCGCGACAAGCGCGGTCACAGGCGCGGCGGCGAGCGGACGGCCCCGGCGGAACCGCAGGAGATCGGCGCGCATGTCGTCGGCGGTCTGGTAGCGATGGTCGGGTTCTTTCGCCATCGCGGTGAGGATGATGCGCTCGAGATCTTCGGGAACCTCGGGGCTGCGCCGACTCGGCGGCACCGGTGCTTCGCGCACGTGCTTGTACGCGACCGCAACCGGCGAGTCGCCCGTGAACGGCACGACGCCGGTGACCATCTCGTACAGGACGACGCCGAGCGAGTACACGTCGCCGCGGCCGTCGACGGGGAGACCCTGCGCCTGCTCGGGCGAAAAGTAGGTGGCCGTGCCCATGACCGAGCCGGTTTGGGTGAGGCCGTCGCTCGTCCCGGCACGCGCGATACCGAAGTCGGCGACCTTGACCGTGCCCGAGCGTGTCAGCAGGACGTTGCCGGGCTTGACGTCGCGGTGCACGACACCGGAGCGGTGCGCGAACGCGAGCGCCCCCGCGATCTCGGCCGTGATCTCCGAAGCCTGCGCCGCTTCGAGCGGCCCTTCGCTGCGGATGAGGTCGCGCAACGACCGGCCCTCGACGTGCTCCATCACGATGAAGTACGTGCCCGACTCCTGGCCCCAGTCGTAGATGGACACGATGTTCGGGTGGTTCAGGTTGGCGGCGGCCTGTGCCTCGCGGCGGAACCGTTCGACGAACGACGGCTCCCGCGCGTACTCGGGAAAGAGGGCCTTCAGCGCCACCGGTCGGTCGAGCAGGCGGTCACGCGCGAGGTACACCTCGGCCATGCCGCCCTGCGCGATTTCGCGCTCGATGTCGTAACGATTCGTGAACACTCGGCCGACGAGGGACATGGCGCGATAACCCTATCTGCCGTCCGCCGGAATGGCGGGGCTCGGCCTACGACCTCCGGGAGGGTTCATCGCGTTACCGGTCATCCCTGCAACAAGCGTTGGAGCACGGCGCCCGCGATCGGCGCGGCGACCCGACCACCGGTCGCTTCGTCGCCGAGGTCGCCACCGTTCTCGACGAGTACCGCGATGGCGTAGCGCGGCGCCTCGGCCGGGGCGAAGCCGATGAACCAGGCGTGCGCGGTGTCGCCTTCGACCTGCGCGGTTCCCGTCTTGCCCGCCACTTGGATGCCGGGGATCTGCGCACGCGTGCCGGTGCCGTTGTTCACGACGTTGACCATCAGCTGGGTGAGCGTCGCCGCGGTCTCGGGAGTCATGGAGCGCTGGAACACGCTCGGGTCGTAACGCGACTCGGGAACGAGTTGGCCGTCGACCGTTTCGACGTGGCTGAGGACGTGCGGCACCATCATCTCGCCCCGGTTCGCGACCGCCTGTGCGACCATCGCCATCTCGATCGGGGTCACCGCGACCGGCCCCTGCCCGATTGCCGAGAGTGCGAAGAGTGGCGCGTCGGCCTTGAACGAACCGGGTGCCGGCCCGATGCTGCACGAGACGCCGGGGTTCACGTCGGCCGGTGGCGGTCGCACCGCGCAATTGCCGTTCTGGATCGCACCCGAGTTCAGTTGCCCGTCGCCGGTGAGCGGAGGCTCGGAGATTCCGTAAAGCGCAAGGTCGTCGGCCAGGCGTTCGCCGAGGTCGAGTCCGATCTGGCCGAACGTCGTGTTGCACGAACGCCGGAACGACTCGGTGAGATTGCCGCCGCAGGTGTCGCCGCCGAAGTTCTCCAGCGTGTTGTCGGTCAGCGGGAGCTCGAGCTCCGAGATGCTCGGGTACACGGGCTCCTCCGGGGTCATGATGCCCGCGTCGAGCGCGACGCCGGTGGTGACGACCTTGAACGTGGAGCCGGGCGCGTAGATCTCGCGCCACGATCGGGCCTTGCCCGGTTCGCCGTTGTCCTTGGCGTTGATGAGCTGGAACGCGGCGCTGGCGATTTCGACGTTGTGTGACGCCAAGAAGTTCGGGTCATACGTTGGGTTCGAGTACGCGACGACGACGCCGCCGGTCGCGGTGTCGAGGACGACGACCGAGCCCTTGCGGTCGCCGAGTTGTTCGGCCGCGAGTTGTTGGGCCGGCAACGACGCGGTGAGGACGACATTGCCCCGCAGGTCCTCGCCCGCCAGCAGGTCGGCAAAGTCGCTCGGCACGGTAGGGATGCGGCGCCCGACGAGGTCGCCGTTGTACTCGGCTTCGACCCCGATGTTGCCGAAGTTCACCGACTGGTAGCCGACGATGTGCGCGAACAGGCCGGCGGTCGCGGGCGGGTACACGCGCTGCAGGTCGAGGTCGTCGCCGTCGTCCATCGACGGTATCGACTCGGCGAGCACTGCGCCGTCGGCCGAGAGAATCGACCCGCGCGGCCGGTTGAGGTCCTTCAGAAACACGCGCACGTTGTCGGGGTCGCTCTCGAGGTCATCGGCGCGGATGACCTGGAGGTAGGTGAGTTGGCCCGCGAGCGCGACGAACAGCACGAGCATCGCGAGTCCGACGCGGCGGATCGCATCGTTCACGGGTCGCTCCGTTCGCGCGCGGTGTCGTCGGAGATGCGCAGGAGGAAGGCGAGGATCACGAAGTTCGCGACGAGCGACGACCCTCCGTACGACACGAACGGCAACGTGATGCCCGTCAGCGGGATGAGTCGCGTCACGCCGCCGAGAATGAGGAACGACTGCAATGCGATCGTCGTGGCCAGGCCGGCCGCGAACAACTTCGCGAACGGGCGCTCGGCGTCGACGGCGACACGGAACGCGGTGCCGATCAGCAGTATGAACATGAGCAGCACGCCGAGCGTGCCGACGAGCCCGAGTTCCTCGCCGATGGCCGAGAACACGAAGTCGGTCGCCGCGTTGGGGATCTTGTCGGGGTTTCCGAGGCCGAGACCCGTGCCCGCGAATCCGCCCGTCCCGAACGCGAACCACGACTGGATGATCTGGAACCCGGTGTTGTCCGGGTCGTCCCACGGGTTGATCCACGTCTCGACGCGCACCTGCACGTGGTCGAAGGCTTGGTACGCGACCCATGCGCCGACCGCGAACAGCCCAAGCGCGACGACGACGTACATGCCGCGCCCGGTCGCGACGTAGAGCATCGCGGCGAAGACGCCGAGGAACAACAAGCTGGAGCCGAGGTCCTTCTCGTTCACCATGACGAGAATCGAGACTCCCCACGCGAGGACGAGCGGGCCGAGATCGCGCAACGCGGGCAGATACATACGGCCGAACCGGATCGTGCCTGCCGTGAGTACCTCGCGTTTGTCGGCGAGGTACGCGGCGATGAAGATCACCAACATCACTTTGGCGATCTCGCCGGGTTGGAAGTTGAGCGGCCCGATGCTCACCCACAGGCGGGCGCCGTTGATGGTGCGCCCGACACCCGGTACGAGCGGCAGCAGGAGGAACCCGACGCCGAGCAAAGCGAACGTGTACCGGTAGCGCGCCAGTATCCGGATGTCGCGCACGACGACGAGCGTGCCGACGAACGCGGCGACCGCGACCGCGACCCACACCGACTGCACCCGCCCCAACTCCTTGTCGAGGCGCGAGATCGTGACGAAGCCGACGCCGTTCAACGCGGCCGCGAGCGGGAGCAGCGTCGCGTCGGCACCCGGAGCAAACCGCCGAATGGCGAAGTGCGCGACGACGTACAGGCCGAACACCCAGCCGAGTAGCACCCACAGGTCGGGCGGAATCTCGGGGCCGTCGGCGAGGGCGACCAGGAGGTAGCCGCCGATCGTCATCAGCACGACGAGCACGCCGAGCGCCATCTCGGCTCGGCGGCGCCGCCGGAACAACATCGTCGTCCCGGGTACCTGGACTGTGGAGAGGCTCATGGCGTGGGCAGGGCGACGGTGGTTGGCGGGACGGTGGTGGTCGTCGTCGTTGTACTCGTTGTACTCGTAGTCGTCGTCGTACTCGTCGTGGTGGTTGTCGAGGTCGCGTTCGTCTCGAGCACCACGAGGTAGCGCTCCGCCTCCGACTGCGAACCTTTGGCGACGCCTTCGCGTACGGCCGCTCGTTGCGCCGGTTCGAGATCGGCGACTTCCACGTCGGAACGCCTTTCGACCGTGGGATTCCAACCCAATACCCCACCGGGCACGCCCTGGTACAGCACGACGTCGCCGTCGTCGACGCCGACGTAGTACGAGTTGCGCGCGTACCACCCCGTGACCACGACCGCGATCACGATGATGACGACCAGCGGGATCACGACGAGCAAGGTGCCGCGCAGCCGACGCGAACGCGACGGTCGCGGCGGTTCGACGGGCTCCTCCAGGACGTCGGGTGCGCTGACCGGTACGGGTGTGACCACAATCGGGCCGGCATCGACCGAGTCCAGGTCGAAGGGAGCGTCTTCGTCGACTTCGAGCACGTCGAGCACGACGACCGTGATGTTGTCCTCGCCGCCCGCTTCGTTCGCCTCGTCGACGAGCATCTCCGCAGTCTGTTGCGGATCGTCATCGCCCTGCGCGATGCGTTCGACGTCGCGTTCGCGCACCATCGTCGTCAGCCCGTCGGAACACAAGATGACGCGGTCGCCGACGACGACGTCGACCGCGTACACGTCGACCACGACGTCGGCTTCGATCCCGAGCGCACGCGTGACGATCGAACGCTGCGGGTGCGACTCTGCCTGCTCGGGCGTGAGCCGGCCTTCGCGCACCAGCTCCTCGACCAGGCTGTGGTCTTCGGTGCGTCGTGTGAGCACGCCGTCGTGCAGGAGATACGCGCGCGAGTCGCCGACGTGGCCGATCAACAACCGGCGCCCGCCCGCGACGATCGCAGCAGTCATAGTCGTGCCCATGCCCGCGAGTTCGGAGCGGCCGGCCGCTCGCTCGATCACCGCCGCGTTGGCGAGCGTGATCGCGTCGTTGATAGGGCGGCCGTTGGCCACCGCCGCCCGCAGCGCTTCGATCGCGGTCTGGGCCGCGACGTCGCCCGCCTGGTGACCACCCATGCCGTCGGCGATCGCAAACAGGGTGAGGCGCTCGTCGATGACGTGCGCGTCCTGGTTCATGGTGCGGCGTTGGCCTTCGTGCGTGAAGGCGCCGGCGGCCAATTTCATGCGGCTCCGACCTCCGGCCCTCGATCGGCCGCGCGGAACCGAGTGACCGACCGGGCCTGCGGATCTCCCGCCTGGGGCCTCATGCGTCTCCCTC
>Ga0163153_10001551_pt1 | contig 36090 bp, 39 predicted proteins | sample OliLakLV19MP6IB1_FD_148629 | JGI IMG/M metagenome (GOLD analysis project Ga0163153, IMG submission 148629) | Freshwater microbial mat bacterial communities from Lake Vanda, McMurdo Dry Valleys, Antarctica - Oligotrophic Lake LV.19.MP6.IB-1 | ecosystem: Environmental > Aquatic > Freshwater >... | reverse complement strand
GGCCCATTACGGTCGTAGCCCAAGACCTTAATCACCGCATACGCCTCATTCACGAGAATCTGGGCGCCGATCTTTAACTCGGCAGCCTGCACCCGTGGATCGACCGAGGCATAATATTCAGCACCCCCCACCAGGATCCTGGCAAGGCCTTCACCCGGCACCTCCAGTAAAGTGCCCACCCGATTAGCCGGCGCCGTGAGCTTCGCGATGACATCGGCGACTTTCTTAAATTCAACTTCTCGCTGCGCCTGCGCGGCTTGCCCAAGGGTAACAACATGGCGCAGCTTGTAGAGAATTTTCTGTCGGGGATCACTATCTGAGAAAGAGGCAAGACATTCTTCTATGAGCTCAAGCGGATCGGATTCCATGCGCATGGATTGATTCAGGGTATCCTCAGTCTTCCCGTTGGATGCTGGATCCTGTGGCTGCGCGGGTCGGCGATCACTCATCGGTGGTCCTCCATGCTGAACAGATGAATGATCCTACCATAGCGGCCCCATGGATTGCCGCTTATCGCAACTGTTCAATTGACAGCTTGAAGGGTGACGGGGACACGTTCGTGGCGGGTTCCTCGTAGGATTTCGACTGTAACCCGATCATTGACTTTATGCCGTTCCATCACATCCATTAGTTCATCCAAAGTTCCGACTGGTTTCCCATTGATCGCGGTGATGATATCGCCCAACTCTACCCGACCGGTCACAGTCTCGCGTGCGCCTTTCAGCCCGGCCTGCTCTGCCCCACTGCCACGTGACACCTTGCCGATAATCAGCCCCTTGACTCCCCAACGCTTGGCCATCGCATCGGGGACGAGTGAGACTCCGATCCCCGGCCGGATAAGCTTGCCGTGCTTGATGAGCTCCGGGACAATCCGGTTGACGGTATCGACCGGCACGGCAAAGCCTATTCCCGCAAACGCCCCGCTCGGGCTAATAATCTGTGTATTCACGCCAATCAATCGACCGGCGCTATCAAGCAACGGCCCTCCAGAATTTCCCGGATTGATGGCCGCATCGGTTTGAATAACCCCTTCAATCGTCCGATCAGATAGAGATTTGATTGTCCGCCCCAAGGCACTCACCACTCCGGTCGTCAACGTATGATCGAGGCCGAACGGATTCCCGATCGCCAAGACTTTCTGTCCGACACGCAATTCATTCGACGTCCCGACCGTGAGAGGCGAAAGCGTGTCTTCAGGCGCCCGAATCTGCAGCACCGCCACATCGTGATCAGGGTCGGCGCCGATGAGTGCAGCCTTATGCTCCGTTCGATCGGCCAATGTGACTGTGATCGAATTAGCTCCGTAAACGACATGAAAATTCGTGACGATGTGCCCCTGCTTGTTCCAGATGAACCCTGTCCCAGACCCTTGCGGGGCCTCGAAGAGATTGAACGACCAGGGGTCTCGTTGAATCGCCGTATTCGCGATGAAGACCACAGATTTCGTCGCCCGTTCGAACACAGCCATTGTGGCCCGCTCATCTGAACCCAATTCGGCTGGCGCAGGCGTCACCACGCGCGGCTTTCCTTCAGGACCATCATAGGCCCCACCCAGCGGCTTGCCCCACTCTGCCGTCAACAGAGCGGGGCAAAGACCAATAAGCAGAAGTCCTATCGAAACAACCAGCGCCTTCATCGCAATCATTCCCCCATGATTTGGATAATGATTTCCCTAATCCTGGATCGAGTATCGAAATCGACAAGGACGACCTGTTGCCAAGCCCCGAGCAGCAACACTCCGTCCAGGAAAGGAATCGTGACCGATGGTCCCTGCAACTGACCTCGCAAGTGGCTGTGGCCGTTGTCCTCGCCGGCATTTCTCGTATTATGCTGCCAGGCCGGATCGGCAGGCACGGCCCGATCCCAGAAGGCTTTGGTGTCGGCCCTGATGCCCGGTTCATCTTCGATGATCATCACCGACGCAGTGGTGTGCTTCACGAATACCGTGACAATCCCCGCCAATAACCTGGTGCCAGCCAAAGCATCGGTGACAGAATTCGTGAGATTTTCGATCTGTGTATTCCCCTGCATGGAGAGACGCAACGACACCGTTTTGACCGCCATACTTATGACTCCATTGCTCGGAGCGCTTGTCGCTCTTCCTGTGAGAAGGCACGGCCGCGAGCCTCCTCGAGAATCGCATCGAATTCGCCTTGCGCCGTCAACCGACGCAACGTCCCCATGACCACGTCACTCAACACCCCTTCCTGCTGTAGCTCTTCCAAGTAGGCAAAGGCATCGATCAACGTTTCGTTCTTCCGTACATAGTAGTCCCGCCCACGACGCTGATTGCTGTAGGCTTCAAACTGTTCACAGGCGACAAGAATTTCTGCCAACTGCTTGACCCAGGGTGTGGCCGACGCCAGCTTCTCTGGATAGTAATAATAAAGCATGACGTGCTGCATCCAAGGGGCCCACGTCACCCCCATCTTTCCGATAGCTGGTCGAACCATGCGCAGCCGACGGGCAAGCCGTCGCGAGTAACCCAACCGCATCTCGATCTGCTCTTTAGCCCAAGGAGTCATCGCAATGCCGTCTGCTTCTAACTCGTTGCGGTATTGCCGGAGAAAGGCTTCTGTTTCTCGTCCATAAATCGTCTCTGGATGTATGGCTCTCCATTCACGCGGTCTGGTCGGAATGCCGCGCTCCTTAGCCCAAGACCAGATTTTCCCAAAGAGTCGGCGATCGAGCCCCGCACGGCCCAAATCATGCAACAAACAGGCGATCTGATACTGGTGGACCCGCTTAGCTCCATGGCCCAATGCCCCGGCCACCGCTGCGCACATGCGCGCAGTCCGCACCGCATGAGGTCGATCATACCCGCGAATGACCCGGCCAGGGTGAGCCGGATGAGGGTAATCGTAAAGACGCATCAACCGTGGCAGAAGTGCACGGGAAACCAGAAGCGGGGCATGTGCGTGGGCAGTTCGTTTCATGAGTCGGGGTGTCGCAGTGCATGGATCACAGAAACGACCGTGAGGAGAATATCGTTCGACGAAACGAGGTGTCAAGGCAAACCCGTCTACTAACCCTCGATGAATGTCCCGATCTCTGCTATGCTCGCGCGGAACGTCCGACGTAGATTGTTCCGGATAAATCAGGCTGAACGATGACCAGACTATATCTATCTAAGATCGTCCTGCGCGTATTCCTCTGCACCTCTACCCTGCTGACCTCGATCACAGGATTCGCAGCCCCATCGCTGGATCAACTCACCGACCTAACCGGCAATGCCTCAGTCGTGGTCACGCTCAAAGGGCGCGACAACTTCACGAGCGAATACCGCTATGACGTCAGTGTCAGAAACCACTCCTCTGATTTGCTGATCGCCGACTCGCTGGTGATCGTTCTCGATAAAATTGCCAACCTTGCAGGCGCAGACCGAGAAGGATTAACCGGCGAATCTTTCCTCAAACGGTTCGACATACTCGGGCAGGACGGCGAAACCGACGACGGTAAGCCATTTTTTCGCATTCCACTTGGCCCAACTCCCGACCTCGGCCCACTGGCCGACAGCCTCCCTGTCACAGTGCGTCTCAGAAACAAGGACTATGTTTCAGTCTTTACACCTTCCTTCAAAGTGTTGGGACAAAAACGTCCGCCGCCTGAGCCGAAACAAACCCAAGCAGCATCCCCAGTTCAGCCAGGAATTACTCCAAGCACACCCAGTCGCAACTCCATCGATAAGCTGACTCAGTTGTTGATCAAGAAGGGCGTGATCACAGAAGAAGAGTGGCGCAAAGCCAACCAGCCATGAGCGACCCCACGTGCAAGGCCTGCCTAGGTAACTGGCCGAGAGAAATCCATTTCATTGCAGATTTAGGCCGCTCCAATGCCTATTTACACGAGGACCAATTCTTTCCCGGCTGGACGGTTGTCGTGCTCAAACACCACGCAACAGAGCTATTTCATCTTGCTCCCACAGAACGGATTCAGCTGATGGAAGAGGTCAATCTCATTGCGACAATTCTCTCACAGGTCTATGAGGCCAAGAAGATCAACTACGAACTCCTTGGCAACCAACTCCCCCATATACACTGGCATGTGATTCCCCGTCTGGCCGGCGATCCGGCCCCTCTAGAGCCAGTATGGCAGGTACCCCACTTAGCTGTGTCCCTGTCAGTCGAACATGTACAAGCCTCTATCGCACGCATCAAGCAACGGCTTTTTTAGACTTTTGCCATCCCCAACAAATCACGCATCACCCTGCTTCCCGCGCTGTAAACCGAGAGTTAAGCTGTCAGAAAATTTTACAATGTGATCGAAACTGCTTTCACATTGTTTAATAAGAAGTATTTCTATTTCTCCTTCATTCCATATCGGTTTTGGTGTAAAAAATTTTAAGACACCACCCTTGAAACATTCTCAAGTTATTGATTTATTTACTTTGTGCATATTGGCATTTATTTTGCTTATCTACATAAATAACTAATTGAGGATTAGGATATCCACCGGGATCTCTGGACCTATAGTCACTGAAAGGAGCTTTATGAAGCACCTGAAGATGTTACTGACGGCTGGTTTTCTATTTTTCTCTGTGACCCAATCCTGGGCCATCCCACTAACAGTCGGCAGTAGCCCTCAACTATTCCAGTTTACGGGCGGGACAGGCTGGATCGATATCCCATCGGATGGCTACCAGCTCACGACAACGTCGTCGGTCAAGATCGACCTCACCGATCGATTGTTGATTGGGGATCGTTATGAGCTCTATGTGAACAATACATATATGATGACAACCTCCCCTATCACCTACGCCCTTGATGGACTTCAGACCGGCGCGACTACGTTCAACGAGGCATGGAACAACCCGTATCTCAGCAAAGGCAGCCTCTATCTCGGTCCCGGCACTTACGATCTGGATATAAAGGCGGTAAGAGTGGCCAGCGGCGTCACCTATGGCAGCGGCTATATTCAGGCGACTAATGTCCCAGAGCCTGCTACCATCCTGATGCTTGGGGCGGGAATCCTGGGATTAGGTCTGTTCCAGTACCGGAAATGGTCCCGGACCAATAGCTAGTCCTCTTTCCATACCTGAATCTCCAAAAGGGCATTGCCCGTAACAGGCAATGCCCTTTTCTTTGCCTCCTCTCCCCTATCGATTGCTCCTTCCTAAAACCCTGAACCCAAGAGAACGAAATCACCCGTTCCAACATTTCTATTGAGGTCTTCATCTCCATCTCGAGTCAGTCCACACATGCTCTATGCTATAATGATTCTCCGCAGACACTTCCCAGAAGGGTCACAGGTTTCCGATGCGTTTCCGACTGGTGCTTGTGACCCTCTTGCTCACATCCCTCATCACTCGGCTCCCCGTCGATTCGTTATTCGCGCAAGCGCTTGAGGACACAGCGCCCCCGGTGGTTGAGTCCCCGCCTCCGTCTTCCGAATCCCCGCCTGCTCCAATACCTCCGGATGAACACCGCCTCCCCGAGCTCTTGACGCATGAGCGAGAGGACGCCGTGACAACACTGGGTAGGTTGCGCAATGCAGTCCGGCTGTCCCCGGACAGTGCAGACGACCGGCTCAAGCTGGCTCAAGGACTCTATCGTATCGGTGATCTCGACACAGCCATCGATGAATGCCGTGTTGCAATCACGATCGATCCAAGCAACGCCGAATCCCATATGCAACTTGGCATCACACTCATGGCCAAACAGGAAGGCCGCACCGCTGCCATGGCTCTGAAGGAAGCCATCCGGCTCGATCCAGAACTTACGCTCGCGCATTACAGCTTGGCCAGTGTCCAGTACTCGCTGGGCCACCTCACCGCGGCGATCCGATCCTATCGCCGAGCGTTGGAACTGCAACCGCATTTTCCCGACGCCCGCTATCGCCTTGCACTGATCTTGAAGCTGACGAATCAACATCGAGAAGCCACACAATTGATGGAGGATGCCGCAATCGGCGGGATTCCCCAGGCGCAGTACTTCATGGGAAACGCTTATCGTAACGGGCAGGGGGTTGAAAAGAATCTCGCACTGGCGATCCGTTGGTGGACCAAAGCTGTCGAGCTCGGCCAGCAGCGTGCGGCAGAATCCCTTTCACAACTTCGCCGTCAAGCACTATCGCCCGATCAGTCCGATCGCCGAAGAAAGGAAGCATACGAAGGCTTCAGTCAGTATCGCGATCAACTCTGGGCTGACTACCCGGATGTCAGCAGGAACGACCCTGGTGAACCCTTGGGCATCGCCTTACTGAAAGATAGCCAATCACCCAATGGAGTCACTGCTCTGTTTGCCGAAGCCTTTGCGCTGGGCGAGACTGCGCACGACGAACTAGCGCGCCTGTATGAGACCGGGCTCGATACCAGGCTCACTCAGTTCGACGCACGCATTCTGACATGCTTTACCAGCACTGCTGGCGATGGGTTCATTCCGGGAAAGAAAGCGCTGGCACTCATCTATGGCAAAGGCCTCGGTGTCACGCCAGATGTGCAGAAAGCCAAGGCAATGCTGAAGGGGCTGCCCAAGCAAGAATCGAAAGCGATTTTGGCAGAAATTGCAGGACCGTAGAGGATACTCATGCTCGATACTTCACGCCTGTGGCGACAATTTCTCAGCTCTTCCTGGCTCCAGGCCGGCGCCATGGGGCTGCTTGCGACCGTCATGGCGCTCGGACTGTGGGCTGCAGCCTCATCGACATTTACGGCGTTGGACTGGACCGCGTACGATTTCTGGCTGACCGATCGCGCTCCTATCCCAGTCAGCCAATCCCTTCTCATTGTCACGCGGGATCTGGCCAGCGAAGAAGCGCTCGGTGCCGGGCCATGGGACCGCGCCGTTCTCGCACGCCTGCTGACCAGTGCGCATGAATCCGGCGCTCTCACGATCGGCCTCGATCATCGCCTCGACCACGCTAGTCCTGCTCAGCTCGGCGGGGCTTCGAGCGATGCCTTGCTGCTAGAAGCCATAAGCGCCGCCGGCCCCATTGTCGTGGTGGAAAGCCCTGAGGCAACGCTGGTCTCAACCGAAACGATCGCAGGTCATCTTGTGGTCACGCCCCATCCTGATCGTGTCACACGAACAGTACCTGTGACGGTAACCGTAGATAAGCAATCCATCCCAGCATTCGGTATTGCACTGTTCGAGGCATTTCAACAACAAACTTCACCAACAAGGCTGTCATTTTCACAAGGAAGCACAACGTCCCTCTTAATCAACTACGTCGGCAATGGAACAATCAATTCCCTTCCAACCGTTCCTTTGTCATCCGTCTGGAACGCCATCGAGCATCACGAGCGCGACCGGCTGACCGAGTGGTTCAAGGGTAAGGTCGTCGTATTTCTCCCGAATCCTGTCACGGGAGGAAGCTGGCTCTTGCCCACGGGACAGACGATCACGAGCTCGGTTGCACATCTCCACGTCCTCAACCTGCTGCTGACTGGCAATCACTTCTACCAACTCGGTGTCACCAGCCGTTCGTTGTTGACGCTGCTCGTAGCCTGGTTGGTTGCCTGGACCCTGATTCGTTTCAGAGGGGCGATCAGCCTGCTTTTTGCCGGGAAAGCCATGGCCTCATATGGAGCCGTCATGATCCTCGCGCTCACGATGGCCCACTTGGTGCTTCCCCTCGCCATGCCCATGACGGCGGCTCTGTTGGTGCTCGTCGGCGCCACTATTTGGAGCCACCTCACCGCTCATCAGCGGCTGATGCTCATCGAACAGGACATGCTCTACCTGCAGCAGGAAACCAACGCCGTACGCGAAGCACTTGTGCTGCGGGAAACCCGAGCAGACACGTTGCAGGAAGACCTCGACGTCGCACGAGCCGCTATCACACAATCGACGGGCCAGCAGGAAGAACTCTCCAGATCCGCAGACGTCCTTCGCTCCCAACTCGCCGACGCCCGAACACAGGAAGATGACGCGCGCAAGAAGCTGGAAGGACTCGAACAGCAATTGCATAATCTGCGTGCTGCCACACACGAGCCCACGGCAATAGACGACACAGAACTCGCTCGCCTGCGAGATGAATGTCGGCAGCTCGGCATCATCACGCAAGACCCCGGCCTCTTGCGCATGTACCGGGATCTCAAGAAAGGGGCCAAGTCGCCTCTGACGGTCCTTGTGCTCGGCGAACCGGGGACCGGGAAAGAACTCTTTGCCCGGGCGGTCCACCGGCTCAGTCCACGCGCCGGCAAAACCTTCATCGCCGTCAACATGGCGGCAATTTCCCCAGAGTTGTTTGAGAGTGAACTCTTCGGGCACACGAGAGGCAGTTTCACCGGCGCGACGGGAGACCGGCGCGGCTACTTCGAACTGGCCAACCATGGAACTATTTTTCTGGACGAGATCGGCGATCTGCGATTGGATCACCAGAGCAAGCTACTGCGAATCTTACAGGAGAAATCTTTCTATCGCGTCGGTGCCACGGTCCCCACCACGGTGGATGTGCGGATTGTCGCCGCCACGAACCGCGATCTGCAGCGCGGAGTTTCTGAAGGCTGGTTCCGTGAGGATCTCTATTTTCGCCTGACCGGTCTGGTGTTCCGACTCCCACCGTTGCGAGAACGCATGAACGACGTCCCGATTCTCACAGAAACGTTTCTCCACGACATCGCCACTCAGATGAATAAACCGATCCCACAGATCTCGAACGAGGCCCTTCGGACGCTGATCGAACATGAATGGAAAGGAAACGTGCGGGAGTTCCGGCATTGTCTGGAACAGGCTATCGCGCTCAGTGACGGCCCCCTGCTCAACAAAGAATCATTACGACTCGACAACGCCCTTCAGCCGGCAGGTCGAACCAAGACATCACAGATTCTGCCGGATCCGGCCAGCGATGCCGCAGTATTGCATTGCCTCCGTCAACATAGCTTCGACATGCAGGCGACAGCAAAAACGTTAGGGTGGGACCGTAGTACCGTGACGCAACGATTGAAGGGCCTCTGCTTCCAAGCGCTGGTCGAGGCAGCCGGCGATCAGGCCGATGCCGCACTCGCCATCGCAGGTGATCCTAGTCATCTGAGAACCGTTGAGCTGAAACTCATGGACTACCACAATCACCTCATGTCCGTAATCGAACCCTTCGCCACAGCGGGCGAAGCCCTCCTCGATTGTAAGCGGCGCTTCAAAAACCTCCCCGATCGCCACTTCGCTTCTGTCGAGACACTGGTGCGGCAGCATTTTCATCAGAAAAAAGAATCTAAGTTTCAATCAAGGATCGACACATAATCATCGAATCCCGATACGTTCCATCGTTCTTCTGCACCGCGCCGGGGATGACACCCAATACTTTGAAGCCAAGTTTGTCCCAGAGACGGCGCGCGCCCACATTTGCAGATAACACTAGCCTGCAATATTGACGAGAGTCCGTGACGAAACCGCTGAGACGCCACGCAAGACAGGCGCGTGAAGCCGCGAATGAGGGACGCATACTTGAAACAGCATGTTGACCGACTGAGCGGCGAGCCCGCCCGCTGTCAGGCTTGTCGTAGCGGCTCACTATCCTACTGACTGGCAAGCGCCAATTGAATGGGCAAACCGTTTTTCAATATCGCGTCGCCAAGTCTTATTGACTCACTCGTTATTCGCATACATCAATCGTCATGTCTGGCACTGACCTTTGCTCCTGTGACGAGCTGGATCGCCTGCTCAGGCATGACTCTAAGCACATGGAGTATAAGGAGAAAGCGATCTCTTACCCTTTACTGGATAAAATGAAAGTATTTGATACAATTTTAAAGGGATACACTGCATGTTATACGAACTATTCATCGTATGGATTGTCGGCAGCATTACTGTGGTTGCAGCCAGCATGGTGTTTGGTGGCTTGTTGTGCGTGTGGTGTGCCTTTATAGGTCGCAGGCGTGCCGCCCGAATGATCTCTACCTGCACGCGCCAACTTAGTCATCCGTGAAATCGCTCCGGCCAAGCTTGCCTGTTGTTTGCTCCCTCCAAAATCGCACATACAATCAGGCCTGATTGAGGCCATCAATCGAGCAGTGCGATGAAGCTCCCCGCAGCAAGCTGCGGGGTATCTTGCGAAATTCTCTGAAGCCGCTACCTGACCCCCTTCGCCAAGGCTACGGAGGGTTCTCCTCGCCTTCATCCCCGTAGCGAGCTACGGGGTATGCGGCGAAGGAGAATCAATTTAGGCCTTCCCCATCCCACTCTTCAGCCAACACCAACTGAATCCGTGAACCGTCTCTACCTGTCGCGTCGACAGGAAATAGCAGACTCATGGATTAAACCTTCGTTCGCAAAAGTCAATCGTCATGCTGATCCTGACTTTGGGGATTCCGCTGCGCTTGGGAGCATCGCAACCGGGTATGATGTCGTGAATCAGTATGAATTGGGGATAGGGCAAGGAGCCTGGCCGGCATTGCCTTCGTGACGAGGTGAAGGAGGCGCGGTCAGCTGCGAGGCCGCAGGCCAGGAAAAACCGGAAGTGTATTCGCTGGAATACTTTGAGGATTTTTTCTGGCCGAGAACGACGCAGACGGTTGCGGATCATTCACCGCAGTAGAACGGTCAATGTCGGACAGGCTCCTAGAGAAACCGGACGCCCTTGACCGCGGCCGTCACCACGAACGTTCGGGTATTGTTGGTCTTGTCATCGGCAGGAAAGAGAAAGAATCCAGGACGTTGGGCATCATATCCCGTAGTCGTACCGACCAATACTTCTCCATCTTTGAACGTCACTTCGATTTTCTTCCCGGAGAGGGCCTTCCCGGCCACAAACGTCTTCCGCTCCTCGTAGGAATTATCTCCTGAGAAATTTCGGACGAAAAAGATCGCTTTGAGGTCACGCAGCAATACTTGTTGCCCCGTACCAGACCCAACAGCTTCATTGGGCCGGACATGAAAATGAGGAGACGCAGGGGAAAAATCCTGCGAGTATCCCTTCAGCGTCTTGCCGCTCGCATAGCGCACAACGATCTTGGCCGGACCGATCATGCTTCCCCCACTTAATTTTGCTAACTCTAAGAAGTACTCTGCGTAGTATGGCCGCAGGATTCCGTTCTTCAAAGAATTTTGTCTTTTCCTGACAGGAGGAATGTTGAGGGAAGAAACGGGCTGGCAAATCAGGCTGAATACACCGTGGGCAACCTTAAAGCAAAGGGGTCTGCCTTCCTTGCTTGACGCTGACAGGTTTGTCTTTGCGCATCGTCATGCTCCCTATCGCCCGGTTATGCAGCCGTTCGCTTGCGACGGGCTGCCCCACTCCGGAAACGCTTGGATGGTCCTGCCGTCGCACCAGCGGCATCCCGCAGTACACGCAACGCCCGATTCACGGAATCCGCATCAGGAAATACCTTTGCTAACTCCGGATCGACCAGAATAAGGTTCGTCCCTGCTATGGCTCTCTGATAATACTTGCCCCGGACACCCCCTTTGAGTTTCGTCAAATCATATTCAGGCCTGAGATCGTCTTTCATTGCTCTAGATAAGGCCTTCCGCATACTGTTTCCTTTCCTTTGAAGTTGCCTTTCTGGCGCTTATGATCCGAATCCGGTCCCCACGATCGCAATGTGAGAGGAACAGCACGCGACCCCTTGGCGACACTCCGATAGTAATTTCGCGTGGTTCTTGATCTGAATGGTCTGGATCGTCGAACGTCAACGCCTCCGGATCCTGAAACACTGAAGCCGCTTCCTCGAACGAAACACCGTGCTTCAGTCGGTTTGCTTGAGACTTTCCCGAATCCCAATCATATGTCACGCAACTACGATAGCATGTCTTACCATCTTTAGGCTAATTGACGATGGCGTTGTCCAACGAGACCCTCGCCACTGTGCTCTTGCCGCGAAACCAATAGTCCATGAAATCATCCTGATCTAGAAACCGGTCTGCGGGTACGACGTCCCTTCTTCGACGATCACCCGGTAGAGCCGTTGGAGAGGCTCAATATCTTGATTGTCGGCCAGCACCAATTGAACCGGCGAGCCGTCTTTAAGTTTCGCGTCGATGGGAAAAGTGAGACTCATTGCCTATGCCTTCGCTTGTATAAGTCAATAGTCATGCCTGACCCTCATTGCTTCATCGTAAACGTCCGCCAAATCGCCCAGCTCGCCGAACGGTTCAGCGTCTCTCCGGCAGTACTCATGCCCACCTCCACCAATAGGCACAAACCCTTTCCGACAAAGACGCGCAAATAGCGCCGAAGATAACCAGTCGACAATTATCCTGCAGAGCTTATTGCTCTCGAATTTTAGGATGCGAGGTCGATCGGCACCATATGGCTATCGATTGACCAAAATCTCTTCACATCCGAACATACACTATACGCCCACAAGCGGTGCCTCCTGCAGGCCAAATTGAAAATGTATGATTACAAGACTTGACCCCTAACAGCCTCTCTTTTGAACAGCCTGCAGGTTCTGCTGGAGCCGTCCATGACTTCCCTCAGCCCCATGTCTTTCCGTGGCCGAAATGGTTCTTCAACAGCCCCTAGAAAGCCTCGTTGGTAGGGCTGTCTAGCGACGACCCTTCACCTCAGCCGACGAAGCCCTCCTCGACTGCACACCGCATGACCGTCCCGCTTTGGCGGACGTGCAGCCTTCCAATAAGTCATTAGTCATGTCTGCCCCTCACTGCTGCTCATGATCGACTACAAGGGGGACCTCGTCAGTCTATGTCCCCAAGCGCCATAATGTTGTTGCGCCGAAATCCACTGGATATTGAGTAGATTCATCGCTTCGCTTGAGGTCGATAGTGCTTGCGGAGATACTCGATGATCCTCTTTTCATCGCTCGCGATGACCACGTTGCGTATGGAATCGACCAGTGTAGGAACACCATTCTGTCCAGAAATTTTCTTCAAGCGCTGCCTTTTGGATTTGTCTTTGGAAACATTTCTCAGAATGTAATCGATTTCCCATTCGGACATCTTTAATCGGACTTGAGTGCTGTACGGACACGCTTCAAATTGATACAGCTCTAGCATCTCTTCCCCCTCCTTTCACACGAACTGTGTCAACACCAGAACTAAATGGCGGTACTCGCATGCGGTTGTTCGTCAAATTTTCCTGGCGAGACCTGCAATCAAGCAAGCAAAGTTAAAGGCCTGACTCCTTTACTCCTATCCTTTCCCTGGCGAAGGCAGCCCACTCGGACGAATACTTGGACGTCCGTTCATCAACAAGTTCAGTCGGCGGATGCAGGATCAAACGCATCATCGCGAACGTCCAAGATAAGCTCATAGGGAGCCATGGGCGAGAAATTCGAGCGCAACGCAATGCACGTCCCGACCACATTGGCTTGCGCGCTCCGCTCAATAAACGTCGCGAGGCGGAGTAGATCCACCAACGGACCGCCAATCCACTGCTCAGTGATTTCTGTTTGATGCGAGGTGCCAATTTCAAGATTCATGGCCGGTCCGAACTGGGTGTACTCCGACAGCCGATCGTGCGCCGGATTGGACGCGTACTTGCGTACTTCGGCAGCGAACTTCCTCAAACCCGCCACCGACCCAACAATGCGCCACTCTTTTGCAGCATCGTCTCGACCACAGAAAAACCCCAGCTCGCGCCACACACGACGCGTCGCTTCTTTCGCTGCTTCACTGGGCATTACGTACTCCCCCCTAACAGGATGCTGAAAAAGTCCGCCAGCTTCGTTCTCGGTTCATCAAAATCCTCAACGTACCCCTGAGGGTACGCCTCCGGTTTCGATTCGCCTGCGGCCTTGCCGGACGAAATTTTTGAGCATCCTACGGGAGCGCTCTCTTCTTGTTCAAGACATGCGGACCAATGATATCTTGGCATGCCGACAAAGTGAACCCTAAGATGACGGGGAGAATGACTCCGACACCTTTTCCCCTGTCCTGCAGCTTCGAGCTAGGTTTCAAGCAACGATCGAAACATAATGATCGAATCCTGATACGTCCCATCGTTCTTCCGCACCGCGCCGGGGATCACACCCAGTTCTTTGAAGCCAAGTTTATCCCAGAGATGGCGCGCGGTCACATTTTCAGAAAACACCAGATTGAAGATCACGCTGCGGTAGCCGAGTTGCTTGGCGTAGGCCAGCATGGTGGCGCCCAACAGCCAACCCATGCCCTTGTTGCGCCAGTCGGGTGAGACGATGAAACCGGCGTTCGCCACTTGCCTTGCCCTCCCAGGCCAGTTCGGTTTGAGGTAGAACGCCCCGGCCATGCCAGTCGCATGAGCACGATCTGGCACATAAGCCGCCACCGTGCTCTTGCCGCGAAACCAATAGTCCATGAAGGCATCCTGCTCCGGAAAATGGTCATGCGGGTACGACGTCCCCTCTTCGACAATCACCCGGTAGAGGCTCCGCAGAGACTCAATATCCTGGTTGTCGGCCAGCACCAATTGAACGGGCGAACCGTCCTTGAGTTTCGCGTCGACAGGAAATGTCAGACTCATCTTACAGAGCAATTTCTTTCCAGCATTCAACGTGGCTGTCTTTTTTCATTTATTCCGAAGAGGGAAATGGTGCGGTCACCATTTCCCTCTCCTCATTCCTTGGACGGCAAGAGAGCCGGGATTTCATCAAAAAGATCCACAAAGATCGGCGCACTCAATAGCAGATAGCGAATTAACTCAAACTCAATATCACGCATAGCCTGTCCGTGGCGGAACCTGAACTCTGGAATGGACTTATCGAGATCAATCGCCATGGAATTCGAGTGAAAGTTAGGATGGGCGAACTCACACAAGTACTCGTACGAATCTTTGAGAATATCGTATTGCCCTGCAGCGGCGCCGATCACCGATGTGTTAACCGACTTATCGGCATACTCCAACTGTGAAAGAATATTTATTGGATCGGGCGCCTGCGAGATACTCTCGTGACGTGCTCCAAGCAACTGAACAGTCAAATCTCGATCAAGCGTCTCAGCGCTGATATTTCCATTTTTCAACGAGAGCAGCCTCTGATGGAAATACCCGATAGAAGCGGTTGTCTCGAAGTGCCCTCTTACGTTTAGGGTCATTGAATATGCATTTTCGTCAACGGCAGCTCTCACCGATCCTTCGAATAGCTGAATAGATCGATGTAGCAATACTTGGCGAAATATGAGTCCATTCACAATTATACGATTGGGCTCGCCGTAGTCTTCACCGGGAAATGATTTGTGAGATTTTTCAGTTCTAGAAACAAGCTGCCCGTATGCTTCGATTATCTCGCATGCCTCGCCAGACTGATTGTGCCTTTGAAACGCCTGCTCTAGTTCACCTGGAAGCATTGGCTTAGTTGAATCTCAAGATGGCTACTGCAACTGTTTTACAAGTCTACTGCAACCTCCTCCGCTTATCCACACACCTATAGGTAGTTGTCTCCCTCGCAGGGGAGTAGCCAGGCGGCCCTTTACTGCGCATCGAACGACCACAGTTTCATCGTGGGGGTTCCGCGAGCAAGAAGGGAACCGGTCGCTCCTTCCCTATCCTTCCAGGCTCGCTCGTTCTCTCGTCAGGGCTGGGGGCTGATTGATCTTCCACTGCGCGCGTCCTTCTCACCCGCCCACCCGCTGGCACGCCGAGACGTGCCATTAGCCCAGGCGAGGGCCTTCCGAGGCCGCGCGTTGCGCGAGCACAGAAGATCATCAGCCTCCATCCCTTCTCCTAAGCCTGCTCATTTCGTCTCTTCGGGACCGAGACCCGTGTCAGGCCTGACTGCGGCCGTCGAACGAGCACATTCCTATCGTGCGCGTTCTGGGAGCAAAAGGCCTGCGCGGGTGCCGGTCCCCTCCCCTTTCGTGCGGGTCCCTCCCCGCACGAGATGCCGGTCTTCATCTCCCCGCATCCAGCGCACCCCTCCCCCACTTTCTGAACCCCTGAATTTTCCTCAACTCTCACCCTCTTTTTTCTTTTCCTCACGTCGGCACTCCCATTGCTCAAGTATCTGACCGTCGGCACACAGCCCAAACGGCGGGAAAGGGGGTGAGGCAAGTCTGGAGCCGCAGTCAAATTTTGAATGTTCACTTCACCAAACAAGGAGAGGCCATCATGCAGAATCCATCATCGTCAGTCTCGTCAGGCAACATCTCACCGGCCATTGTCGGGACGGATAAGGGTACCAAGGAGGTCTACGTCATAGGCTGGGTGGTCCTAGGCCTTGCCATCGTCGTCGGAACCTTCTGGTACTACTCCGGGCAAGATCAGTCCTACGTCTCGAAGGCCCCGGCTGAGACCCTGAGCAACACCCAAGTCACGAACGTACTCAAGACCAGCACGACCCTACCAATCGAGCCGATTGTGCAGAGCCAGACCATCCCTGCTCCCAGCTACAAGTCCGACAGCATCCATACGGATATCTATTTCGAGGTAGGCCGCAAGGGACTCACCGACGACGCCAGGGCCATCCTCGCCACGCAGGCCGACGAGGCCAAGAACGATCCTGACCTCGGCATTCTCGTGCAGGGCTATACCGACCAACAGGGTTCGGTCAGCTACAACCACAAGCTGGGACTGATGCGGGCCGAAAAAGTGAAAGATTTTCTGGTCGGTCAGGGTGTCTCCGAGCAAGTCATCAAGGTAGTCAGCCTCGGGAAAGAAGGCGCGCTCTGTCTTGATAGCAGCGACGTCTGCCGCAACATGAATCGGCGTGCGCATCTCGAAATCCGCAAGATCGGGCAGGAGCACATGATCCTTCCAACCGTCGCTATTGAGCCAAAGCCCACTGAACCGATCCAATCTGTGAACGACCAGAACAGCACTCCAGACAGCTCAGGCTCACTTGCTGAAACACTACTTCCTTCCCTAGCCGATCCCTCAGCAATCGATCCCACTCCACTGACACCAGATTTGACTTCCGGCAGCTAACCGGCCGCGAGTCTGATCCTGGAGGAGCTATTCGGCTTCTCCAGGATGCGGCCTGGCCCTGGGCCAATACCTGGCCGATCGCTCGCTTGGTTGTGCCGAGTGTGGCAGGCTGCGAAAAAACCACTTTGGCACGCTAGAACGTCTATGGTCTGTCCATATGCGACAGGAGGAGAACACCCCCGCAGGATGCTCAAAAAGACCGTCCAGCAAGGCCGCAGCGAGTGAAGGCCCGAGGCGTACTCCTCGGGGTACGTTGAGGGTCTGAACGATGTGAGAACGCTGCTGGCGGACTTTTTCAGCAGCCTGCTAGGGATTGATCAGATTGTGCTTGAAGGCGCCCACGGAAGAACATTAGCATTCGGGCCAGGTCGGCTCGAATCAGGCAGTTCTGCAAAAGATGGTGGGACGATGATCCTGACCGGCCACCGCGATACGCATTTTCAGTTTTTGGAAAGACTTCACGGAGGGGAAACCTTGCTATTGCAAACTCGAACGGGTCAGTGGCAACGTTTTACGGTGCGAGACGGTCAGATCGTCGATTCACGCACCGCTTCGATCGATACAGATGAAGAAGGAGCGCACCTGATCCTCGTCACCTGTTACCCGTTTCGCACGCTCACACCCAACCAGCCGTACCGTTATGTTGTGATAGCTGATAGGGAGCCGATGACAGATGGAGCGTCCTAGCCCGCATTATTCATGACCGCTTCTGCTGCAATCGCGGATTTGCCGCTACGACAAGCCTGGACGCGGCGGCCCGACGTCCAGGCAGGCGGGCTCGCCTGGCGACTGCGCGATTTCGCGACGAATCGCCATGAATAATGCGGGCTAGTGGGATGACTTCTGGCTGGTCTGCTTGGGCGCTTTCCATTTCCATGGTGGGACAGGATTGGGATCGGCCCACAGGCCCTTGCCTGAAGCCTTGGCGAGTTCCTCAATCACCTCAAAGCCGGCATTCTTGGAGGTTGATCGGTGCCACCAGGCCAACCCTTCCTTCAGCAACTCACGCCCCACATTGCGTCCGTCGTGCAGCAACACCTCGGCAGATACTCGGCCCTGCTTGTCTCGCGTGAGGCCTCGCACGACTACGTCCCGATTCGCAACATACGCCGCAGTAGCGTGCTTCGCCTCTTTCCCGTAGGGCTGCTTCAGGTCGGGGCAATCGATGTCTTTCAGATAGATCGTTTCGTTGCGTCCCTTGTGGCGAATCGTCAATCGATCGCCCTCATGAACGGTGGAGACCCTTGCGACAAAGTCTGCTGCCCATGAGAAATCAGGGCACACAGCCGCCATGGCGAGCACAAGACCGAACAGAATGTGATGCCTCCACATGATTTCGCTGCGCTAGCCTCCCTTGACCATCAGGATGTACGCCCATGGGATAACGTATACAAACCGGGCTTGCTCATACACCGTTCAAAGCACAGCATCCATCCACTGTGATGGGCCAGAACACGATCGCCTCACATGAAGCGAGGGGTGGCGCTGACGATCCAGACTGAACGGACGACCAGCGGGGCACGAACGTGAGCACCATGTGTGCCGACTGGTTTCCCCTTTGTGATTCCGGGGCTGAGGACCGTTCTAGTCGCTGATTTATTTCAGGGTTATGTATTGATTAACGCCCCTGGTGGCACAAACTTATATATGGATCTAGTCTCCGATGCAACGGAGGAGTATTACGCAAGCACCCCCTGCACATGCAGGATCGCTACTAGCAGGCTGCTGAAAAAGTCCGCCAGCAGCGTTCTCACATCGTTCAGACCCTCAACGTACCCCGAGGAGTACGCCTCGGGCCTTCACTCGCTGCGGCCTTGCTGGACGGCCTTTTTGAGCAGCCTGCGGGACCGTGCTCATGTTGCACTAGCTGTGCGGACCTTCGATGTGCGTGCGTGCCAACATAGTTTTTCCGCAGACTGCGAGAGATCTGGCCTCCCGTGGATCACACCCATACTCCTCTTTTAAGGCAGACTGAACCAAAGCAACCTCAGCGCCGGTTGCATCGAAACCTAAAAGTGCTCGGTTGTCACAATGGCGACCGGAATCATGTCGTATTCATGGAGCTGGCCGACCGGTGGATGGATGTCAAGGATCACATGGACGCCCACATGGTATGTGAGCAGCGGCCTTCAGCAAATTAGGACGAGGGCCGATAGGCTCGGCGGTATTCCCTAATTGCGGGCTTCCCGTTTGTATCAACAACGTTCGTGTCTGGAAGGGAGGGAGTGGTGCCCCTGACTGGGCTAACGCAATACCTTGGAGATTTGCAGCTGCACCGGCGACGATTGCCGCAGCGCTCGATGTGCCATTAAAGCCCGCTGTATACCAAAAGCCAGGATCGGCAGGACGATCTGGAGCCATATATAAATCACCGTATCCTGTCGTCACGACACCAGATCCCCACCCCTGCAGATCAATGCGGCTCCCGAAGCTGGAATACCCTTCACGTTGGCGGTCCGCCCCACTGCTCGGTGGTTGCCCTGCGCCCACGATGATGGCTCCGGAGTCCTGCAGGGTCCGGTCGAATACGCCAGAGCAGGCGGCCTGATCCAAATTCACCCCTCCGTTTCCGGCAGCTTCTATCACCACAAAACCTTGCGCAACTGCGATTTGAATCGCATCGAAGACAGAGGGAAGCACTTCGATGGGCCCAAAGTTTGGCAACCCACAGACCGGATACTGTTGCTCAAGCAGGATGACATCTCCCGCTGACCCGTTCGACACTGCGAGGAGAATGGCATTGGCCGGGTTATATCCTAGGTTCGCCGTATTGGCAGGAGCCAGACCGATCTTCGCACCCCAGGAAATGCCGGTGACGCCCCTCGTATCGCAATCCGCAACTATTGCGCCAAGGACGGCTGAGCCGTGTTCTCTATTGATGCGGTCACAAGGAGCAGTGCACTCCTGTTTTTCAAAACCAGGTGGGTAATTTGTGTCTCCGGGATTCAGAAGCAAGGTCACGCCACCGGCCCTGCTCAGATCGTCATGCGTTTGCAGCCAGTTGTACTCAATATCGTAGATCGTCACACCGCTGCCGTTGCCTCCGGGAACCGTCCAAGAAAAACGGGCCTCAATGCCACCTGGGGCAGGATCGAGATAGACCTGCTTCCGAGTGAAATCAGGCGGAATCCACGGCGGTGGCTGCGGTAACGGCGCTGGTGCAGCGATCTCTACATTCAACACCTGCTTCATCTCCGCAAGAAAAGCAGCAGCATCGGTGCCGGGCTGCAGGGTCATTTCAACCCACAGATTCAAGTCGGGCAGGGGCGTACCCACACGGCTCCTTTCCTTGGACCGCAGTTCATTCAGCTTCTGCTCCGGCAAGCTAAACAGCTTGCTGTGGCTCACCACTGCGTCTCTGAGGCCAGGCGGGAGACCTTCCAAGGGTCGCTCCACATTCGTGCCCTCCTGAAACTTGACATGAACGCTCTTCGACGAATACCCGGGTGGAATGGTTGGGGGAGTAACTTCTGTCGCCACCGGAGGACCACTGGGGGAATCCCCTCCACAGCCGGTCATCGCAAGCAATGCGGTGCTGACGAGACAGACGAGTACACTGGCATATCCGGTCCTCATGGCTCTCTCCTCAGCGATGAAAGAGTGGTGACTGGACCGGCGCGGGTGGGCTCACTGCCCTATGCGGAAGAGAAAGGAAGGAGTGGGTACAGCGGCCAGAAAAAGTGAAAACCGTGCGATGGAGTAGAGGGCATCCATGCACATCAAGAGCTGTGCGTGATCTGAGACAGTTATTCACCTAACCCTGGCTTTGCTTGCGCATATACGTCAATAACAAAGTGGCTCCAGCCAGGTCGTCCGTTCAACCAACAGGAATGCACAGCCAAACGTGTCATGGAGCTTGTCTTGCATGGCATATGGAGCCGGCGATCCGGATTGAACGGACGACCTGCGGTTTACGAAACCGCTGCTCTACCAACTGAGCTACGCCGGCTCTCACGTGAAACATCACAACTTACACGGGTTTTTTCTCAGCCTCAAGGGGTTTTTCGCCCCACCACGGATGACAGAGACCAACAGGCTCCAGGCTTCAGTGCTCTGGCTTGTCTCCCCAAACCCCGCAACCATAGCCGCTACTTAAACCTGGCAACAGGCTGCAGCCTGACTATAGACCCCTGGCCAGGCCCGGGGAGGCAGAGGGGTTCCTGTTCGTTTCCATACTGCTCACGGGCCATCTTGGACACTTGCCCCTTGGTATAGGCGCACAGTTCGCCAGTAAGAATGGTGCCATTCTTGTCGAGATCTGCGGCGCCGCCCATGCCTCTGAGTAATTGATAGGTAAATAACCCATGCCTTCCAGGGTCATACGTATGAGTGTCCTGCACTGCCCGGTTCCCGATCATCCACATGATTTTCTCTTGCCCACTCCCCTCCTGCTCCCACAACGGGACGATCGTGCCCTTGGCCTCTGTGCCCAACACCGGTTCAAGGGAAAGGTCGAGCATGACAACGGCTCGCTGAATCGGTAACGCTGCCAAGGATTCCTGCAGTCGGCGAAGCGAATAGAGGCGTGCACGGGACGTGGCCATCCCGTCGAATGGTATCATTGATACGGCGCCGGTGGTCGGCTCAACTATCCCCCGCCCTGTGACCGAGATATAGACCACGGTGGTGGAGTCCACCTGTTGGGGCAACCATTCTTCCAAGACCTCGGCCAGATCGTGCTTGAGGGCATGAGAGTCCACCAGAATACGTACTCGCGCAGGCGGAATCCCTCCGATCGACTTGAGATAGGAGGCCATCGCTTCCGCATCTTGTGCGGCGAATTTGACGCTGGGAATACCGCTCTCCCGAAACTGTCCCACCCCGACGACGATGCCGATGGCCTTCGGCTGCTTGAGCAGACTGGGCCGTTTTGGAAGGCGATCGACATCGACCGGCGGCGGCGCGGCTTCCTCCGTTGACGCAGGTTTCATCACCACCAGAAACCTCTTGGCAGACGGAAGCTGGACCAAGGGAGACTTGGCACGCAAGATCAGCGTCAATTCCTCCTGCGCAGCGGCGTTAATCGTGCCGACCTTTCCGTCCAATGTCACATGTTTTACTTCGCCAGGCTGTAGATCGCCGATAGAAACCACGCCGGGAATCTGTTTGGTCAAGATTGGCGTGGCAGCCACCAACAATTCCACAGCTCGTGCGATTCCAGGCCCTTCATTTTTGACTTCAATTTCGATCGCGACAGCTTCACCACTGTGGAATACTTGATCGTGGTTTTCGTGACGAACGATGGCCCGGAATATCACCGTCGAAGGCTGATCAACGGGAGTCGACACCGGTGCGGCTGCCGACGACGGCAATGAGAAGGCCTGGGATCCGTCGGCCTTGCGCGCGTGAGCAGCCTCCTGAATGTTGCTCGACGTCCCAAGTTGTAGGGCCATCCCGTCTGTCACGAGATCCATCGCCTCATAGGCGATCGCTTCGAGCCCCTTTACCTCACACGATACGTCCGTCACCTCAACCTCTCCACGGCCGACGCTCTGAATCTTCTTACTGTAAAGGACCGCTCCATCAAGAGCCCTGTAGGCGAAATCCAACCCCAGGGTGACCGTGGCTGGATACCGCCTGTTCACCTTGCGAGGAATAGCCAGATCCACCTGAGACAAGCCCAATGCCGTATCGACCGAGCCATTCGATCCTGATAACGATGCTGTTTCCCCTGTCAAAACTTTTTCAAACACGCGTCCTGTCTTCCGCCTCAGCAATTCTTGCAGCGGGGCAGCGATCGGAAAAGATTGCGCTTGGCCGCAGGCGTCCAGATAGGTGAGCTGCGCCCCGGCAATAGTGGGATCGGATCGTAGATGAACGGTGAGGGGGAGATAGTAGCCGGTGTATGCACCGTATCGACTCGAGAAGAACGAGCAGTGTGTCAGCGTTGCCGCACAGAGCCCGGCAACAACCCATGAGGCCACGCGGAACGGGAAGGACGATCGTTGTGAATCGATACCTTGCACAATCATTCTTATACAGAAAAGACTCAAGTCAGTCTATCTGGTCTGTCTGGTCTGTCTGGTCTATTCGGTCTATCTGGTCTATTCGGCCTCAAGACCCGGATAGACCAGTTCTTAGACGAGATAGACAAGAGAGACCAGACAGACCAAATAGACCACGTCTCCCGTCGTTGACAGGCCCGCACCCCTCGGTTAAGTTCACTCGCATGACTGAGCCCTTTGCCCAGGCACCGCAATCAGCATCGACACCTCGGCTCTCCTGGTCGGCTGTGAGCCGACTCATTCGACTTCAGAATCAGACCGGGACCTGGCTGCTCATGTTCCCGACTCTGTGGTCCTTAGTACTAGCTGCTCGAGGCATCCCCCCGCTTCGCTTGCTCGCCATCTTTGTCGCCGGGTCATTTGTAATGCGCAGCGCGGGGGTGGTGATGAACGATTTTGCGGACCGATCGTTCGATCGGCATGTGACGCGCACACGGGTACGGCCACTCGCGTCGGGCGAGCTCAGTGTGACACATGCGCTACTGGTCTGCGGCTTCTTTCTCTTGTTGGCGGGAATGCTCGTGTGGTTCCTCGATCCCTTGACGATCCTCTTGAGTCCCATTGCTGTACTCTTGGCCGGCCTCTACCCATTAGCCAAACGCGTCATTCATATCCCACAAGCGATGCTGGGTATCGCCTTCGGCTGGGGAACGATCATGGCCTGGACCGCCTCGCGGGGAGATATCGAAGCCCCGGCTTGGTGCCTATTTGCTGCAACGATTTGCTGGGCGATCGGATACGATACGATCTACGCGCTCCAGGATCGAGAAGACGATCGTCGAATCGGCGTGAAATCCTCAGCGCTGTTGTTCGGTTCGTCGACGTGGATCGCAGTGGGCGCGGTTTTCTCTTCAATGCTGCTGCTACTGGGACTCGCAGGTTGGTTTGCCCAGATCGGCTGGATCTACTATGCGGCACTCGCTGCCATCGGTGTGTGGTGTCTGAAACAGGCTCTACAACTCAGACAGGCGGTACCAGCTCCTATCGCCTTCCATATGTTTCAACAACATGTATGGGTAGGAGCTGCGGTCTTCATTGGAATGATCGCGGGGTTTCTGCTCGCATAACAGTAGGTTGCATACATGTGGCAGCAGCGGTGCCTCTCGCCTGCTCAACTTACTTCTTCTTCTCCGTCGGTTTCTTCTCGGCTGGTTTCTTCTCCGCAGGCTTCTTCTCGTCTGTAGCTTTAGGCGCATCTGCAACTGGGGCCTCAGCTGCATCGTCAGCAGCCTCCCCTTTCAACGTCGTCAGGTATAACGTCACAGCTTTGGCATCGGCATCGCTCAGTCCCAGCGCCGGCATTCTTGTCTCTGCATTCATCGCCTGCGGGTTTATCAACCACCGATAGACCCAGGTCCCATTCAATCTGAATCCAGCCCGATCGAGCGCCGGCCCGACCTTGCCGCCATCTGGACCAATACTATGACACCCATTGCACCCATACTTGTTCTCATAGAGCCGTTGGCCATACGCCACCGTCTTCGCAAGCTGGTCCGGCTTCATCTTAAGATCAGGCCTGGGAACGCTCGTACCTTTTCCCGGTCTGGTCACGAGATTCGTCATGGCAGCCTGTGCAACATCGAGTTCCTTTTTCGCCTTACTCATGGCGGCTAACTCATCGGCATAGGAGGATTCGTCGGGCTCGACATCCTTCTTCAGCGCTTCGCTCTTTTTCTCAGCCTCCTCGCTGGCTTGCTTTTCCGCGGCCTCATACGCCTTTGTTGCCTGCTCTAACGTAGTCTTTGCAGTTTGGAGCGCCGTCTCCAGCTGTTTCTTCCGTTCCTCAACTTTAAACTCCATCTTTCCGCCATGGAGACCGCGAACATACCCGACAATGGCCCAAATCTCTTCTTCCGAGAGGGTATACTTGAAGGTCGGCATGGTCGGCACGGCAAAGTCGTCATCACCGATTTCATCTCCGCCTTCCTCACTCGTGTCCTTCATGTCGCGTGAAATCGTATTGAAGATATCTATGTCTTTAAACGTGCTCATCTCTGACTTGTTCGTGAGATCTTTGGGCTTCGGATCGGGCATCGAGGACCAATTGAATCCTTCGTTCTGCTTTCCACTCTCACCGTGACAATGCGAGCAGTAATGGCCATAGAGTTCATGCCCCTTCCCGCCCTGCTCACTGGTACAGCCTGCCACGACAATCAAGGCACCGACCCAAACCACTGCTCCGACCAATCCCATTGCGTATAGCCGAGCCGCCTTCATGCTGATTGCCCTTTCTTTAGCTTGCGGATCAGAACGAACTGAAATCCGAGAGCCAGGCCCACGGCAATGGCCGCATAGTAATAACCGGTATAATCCGGTGGCGCCTCTGCGCGGAAATACCACCAGGATGAGACAGCCTTTTGAGACCCCTTCTCCTTCAGCTCGCCGCTGCTTGGATCTTTCTTGCCGTCCCAGGCGGCAAAGCCGATATTGATGAAGCCAGCTGTTGTAATCAGTGTATCTTCTTCAGGATGCCCGGTGTCGAGGGGGCGCGTAAAAACAACTTTCCATCTGCCGTTGGCGTAGGCGCCTTTGGCTTTGACATCCTGGTGCTCCTGAATTTTTAGCGTGCCGAAACCCTTGGCGTTCATGTCGACGCCTTTGCCGTCTTTGTTCTTCCAATACCAAATATTGACCGGACCGCCTTCGACCTGCGCCATCGGCTGGCCATGCGCAAAGTGAGCCTTCTTATCTCCCACCATGAACTGAATCGCGGCTGCGTCGTCCGGGTCTTCCGTCGGATCGGCGTACTCCAAAAGAATCGCCACGTTCGTCCCATCGTGCAAACCACGCACGATCATATCTTTAACCGTCGCTTCCAAATTTCTAGTCGGCCAATGGACTTGAGGCGACATGGGGAAGGTCGCCGGGGGCGCGCTGCTCCACAGGGCCGCAGTCGGATCATCTGCCGGCAAGGCACCCTTCACCAGCGGAGCGCTGACCGCCGAGCTTGCCACAGTTGGTTCGCCGGTCGGAGCAGGGGCTGCGACCTTTTCCTCAGCTGCAGCCAGCTGTACGATCAGGAGCCCCATGGCAAGACACACACCGCCGACCATATTCGGCACGATTCGACTGAGTCCGCGTATCATAAGTTCCGTCCTCTCTCTCCTCACTTCACCAGAGCGTAAGGCTATGCGCCTTCCACGCACGCACTTCGTCACCAGCCCAAACACCCTCACACTTCCACAATCATCTTCCTTATTCTCATCAAGGGGCGGATGGGTTTGTCTCCAACTGCGCGCGATATCCCAATTCCCACTTTATTTTCCAGGGTGGCCTGGTTGATCCTCGATTGCGCGCGTCGAACGAGCACATTCTTATCGTGCGCGTTCCGCGAGCAGGAGGACGACCAGGCTACCCCACTATTCCCAGGTTCGAGGTGATTGATGCGCGCCATCATACTCACCCATGATGATTTTCCAGATCCATTCGTCGGGAAGTTCGAGTTCCCAGCGAGGCATCGCAGACTTCCAAGGCATCCCCTCGATCGGAAGGCCGACGCCGCCCTTCTTAATCCGCCAGAAGAGATAACTTTCCTGGAGCATCGCGATTGTCGTGGGATCGGCAAAGTTAGCAGGGGGAGGATTGAAGCCCCTCGCTGCTGAGCCCTTGCCGTCGAAGTTTCCTCCGTGGCAGGGGGAACAGAACGCCGCATAAAATCCCTTCCCCTGCTGGATCGTTTCAGGTGTCTTTGGAACTGGATTCGACAAGCCGGCATATTCACCTGGCGGAGCCGGATGAATGGTCCTGTTTTCGCCAGGAGGCGCATCACTGACCGCCGTACTGTTAAAGGTTTGCCAACCGACCAGCAAAGGGAAGAGAATCAGTACGAGGTACCGTAATGCTTGCAGCCCACCGATTTTCTCTCCCGTCAAGAAACGTTGGATCGGTCCCCAAAACTCCTCTTTAGATTCCGCGCTCACTGTAGCAAGAATGAGAAACCCCGACGTCGTCAGCAATAGATACAGAAAGATCAGACTGGCCGGCAGTGGCGCCGATCCAGGGATATTGGGCAACACAAATTTCAAAATCAAATAGGTGATGACATTCAACAGGATCAGCTTGATCAACGGCCCCATACGTTCCTCCTCAGTGCGCTTGCGCTACGGCCATCGGACCGGACTGAGCTGCCTTCACCGGAGCGGCAGGCGCCTGTCCCGGCACATCCAGTTCAGATGGATTGATAGAAATCGGTTCGCCGCTCATCTGCTGCAGGAATGCGATGACCGAGAGAATCTCGTTCCTGGACAGCCCGATCGGATTCTTATTGATGGCGGGCATCTCGGCAGGATACATCTTCGGCAGGCCTTCATGGCGATAGTCCTGATAAATGTAGGCCTGCGGCTGCGTCAGACTTTCATAGAGAAACTCACGGGACAATTTGGCTCCGATCCCCTTCAAGTCCGGGCAGCGAGCCGACTCGCTGGGACCGATCGTGTGGCACAATGCACACTGGCCCTTACTGAAGAAAATCTTCTGCCCGATCGCCGCCAGGTCCGTCGGCGTTTTGACCGTGGCAATATCGAATTTTTCCTCAACCGGCGGCAACGACGCCATTTGTGGCACCGCCAACGCCGTCAGCATGAAGAGACCGAGCACGATTGCGAGGAATCCGATGACCCGCGGGAACACGGACTTAATAAAGAGAAGGATGAGGATCCCGCACCCTACCACTGAGAGACAAATCAATTGCAGTCTGGCTACTTCACTCATAATCACCCTTCGGGTAGTTAGAAGTTCTGAGTGCTGAGTGCTGAGTTACACTCAAAACTCAGAACTTACAATTCAGAACTTGCGCTCTTCCGGCTTATCGAGCGCACTCGATGCGCCTGCCATCGCCGGCATACCGTGGGGCAATTCCCCTTTACTCGGCGATGTCGTGGCTACCTTTGCCTTATCACCCATCGTGGCCACCCAGAAAATAAACGCGACAATCATGCAGAAAAAGAACGTGCACAAGGCCATGATCCCGGATGCATACCCGAGTGCCGGTGAAAATGCATATTGCGACGTATCGCGAACTACGCCATAGACATGCCAATGAACGCGGGAGGACGACCGTGCGTATCCCATCAGCGTCATGAGGAGAATGACCATGACCGCGTTGAGGACCAGGGAGTAGCCGGCACGGGGAGGCATCTTGCCCCAGACCATTTCCGTCGTGGTCTTGGCGCTCTTGAGCAGCAAGGCCGTCAGAGGGGTAATGGTCAACATGACCCCGATCACGATCAATACCTGCGATGTCGAGAAATAATTGATGCGAATGATCGCTGGGACGAAATACCCCCATACGCCAAGGATGATGACTGCAATGCCCGCAAGGACAAGGATGGCACCCATGATCGCTTTGGCGACCTTCGCCCAGCCGGCTGTATCCTGCTTGCCTGCCCGCCAATACATGATGAAGCTCATGAACGTCACAAGAATCATCAAGTTGGATACGGTCATTTTTGCCGACATGACACCGAGGACTCCCAGAAGCGGATGGTGGCTCCCTCCCATCTTTGCCGCTTCTTCCAAGCTCGCCACGAGCGAATGGGGGGTCATCCAGACAGCCAGGCACAGTAGGAGCACCACCAACATCGCTAGCATCGGCCTCCGGTACTTCAACGCAGATCCGGGGATGCGATACGTGATCCCCAGCCAGAAATAATAGTTCGACCCGAGAAAGAGCACCCCGATGAGCATGGCTTGCAAGATGAAGAGCCATGACAGGAAGCCTCCCATCAGCGTGATGCCCATCTGCTGGTTGTACTGGTAAATTTCACGCATGAGCCAGTAGCCGGCAAAGGGGAGCGCCAATAGGCCGAATACCCCGATGAAATTTCCGACATAGCCCATCCAGTCGTAGTGGTCGCGCTCTTCTGGAGTTTTGGCAGACAGATAGCGAATCCCGGCGTAGGCGCCGCAGATATAACCGCCCAGCACCACGTTGGCAATGATCCGGTGAATGTTGACCGGCCACCAGGTCGGATTCCATGTCGCGGCCCAGGCGCGTGCCAGATCCGTCCCCTCGGCAATGACAACGGGGCTGGATTGGAACGTGGCCCAGGAGTTCGGTATGATCATGATAAAAAACGCAAAGAAGTTGAGCATGAAACCGAGAAAAATATGAAAGGTCTTCTTGCCGCCGTACTGCATTGCATCCCAGCCATACCAATAGAGGTACAGCGTCGCGGTCTCGACCAGAAACAGGATGCAATAGACAATAAACGACGGGAAGAAAATATCGGTCAGATAGTTCATCAGCTTGGGATAAAACGCGATCAGCAGGAACAATAAGATGCCGCCGAAGAGCGCGGTTGTGGAATACGCGGATGTCAGGAGCTTGGTGAATTCCTTGGCGAGTTTGTCGTAGCGCTTTTCGCCACCCCTCCAAGCCACGACTTCACAGACCCAAGCAAACATCGGCACACCCAGTACAAATCCCGCGAGCAGCAAATGGAGCTGCGCGATAACCCAGATGACGTTGCGGCTGCCGACGTAGGGAATATCGCGATACTCAGTCGGGGCTGCCGGTGCAACGTCTGCTCCAAACACCAGTGCGGGAAGACCGAGGAGACCCGCCGCTATAACGAGGCCCAAGAGTGCCCCCCCGTGCTCACTGCTGCTACGGAGAAGCCTCTGAATCCATCCACCCTGATCTTGTTGCATTGCCCTCACCTCATCATCTCCCCTGTTACTGGTTCATGGCGGCAGGGGGAACCGGCTCTGTTATGTCCGACTCCTCCACGACTTCTACTTTGCCTGCCTTGCCTTTTTTCTTACTCTGCTCTTTCCCCAGTTTGGTTTTCGCCCGCTGTTCTACCAGCAACTCGACCTGCTCCGCAAGATGGGCGATCATTTTTTCGTTTTTATGTAGGGTCTCAAGAGGTTTGAATGGAGGTTCGAGCGCGACTTCTTCCTTTTTGCAACAATCATGCGGGTGGGGGGTAAACACCGGAAGAGAAAACCCAAACAGAAGGGACAACACCACGGCAGCACCCGACAGTCCTGCCAACATCCATGTCTGATCCACCGGCACCCGCATCAGATCCCACCGGGTGATCAGCCCCTGATAATTCTCTGGCGCATGACCGGCCGACTCCATCGAGCCACGGATCACACGTCCCAGGATCGAGACACCAATCACGAACAACAACAACAGAGTCCCCGTAGCCACAGTGCTCCAGAGGGTCAACTTAATACTGATCCCCTCCGCCACAGGAACTCCTTTCAAATAATCCGCCTCAAGAATCGACTGGGCAGCAGAGATCGAGGTTGCCGTGATCGCACTCTGAGCCACCCAGAGGATCGGGATATACATGGCGCCGACTAAGGCACACTTCCACCAGAGGCTCAGTCCTAACCCGCTGGGAGGTTCACGCCGCAACCGTTCGAGAGAAAATGTTCCTCCCGCGATCCCCAGCGCCCAGATGTCGATGGGAATGGCCAGCAAGAACAGTAATGGAATGCCAAGACCTTCACCGATGTGGGAATCCAATCCCAATGTAATTATCGGAAGCGCGAACACCGTGACTGGACTCGCCAGGAGCATCAAGAAGGCAAGTCCGATCCTATTTTCAAACTGTATGATCCCAAAAGCCAGGAACAACACGGCGAACGCGAGCTTGAACGGCAAGCCGGTCCAGAAGGCAGGCCAGAGAATCCCGAACCCGAGTTTTGTGGGAGAAATGCGATCGTTCATGCCGGCACCCGGCACCCTGGGAAACACCCACCCTTGTCGTTCGTGAAAAGCAACGCGTCAAAGGCGAGATGCGTCTCTTGAGCAGGCGAGGCCGATAGTTTACGGCTTGGACACGATCCGGCAATCTCCGTGTTGCGCCTCACGTTTCACCTTTCACGTCTTACGATCTCTGCAGGCTGACGGGCTTCTTCAGCGTCCTGTTAGTCCAAAAAATCTCGATTGATAATGGCCGACACCGTGAACAGCACGATCGACGCCGTAAGCACTACCCAACCGATCAGGGCAAGAGGACGTTTGAAAATGTTCCGCTCCGAGTCACGGTCGAAAAATGGCAACAATATCAGCATAATCCCGAGAGCGCCGGGCAACCCTATCGAACCAAAGAACTGTCCGAGCTCACCGGAAAACATCTTCAGTCGCAAGTGCTGAAATATGAACAAAAAGTACCATTCCGGTTCCGGGTGATAATCACCCGGGTCAGGTGTCGCCTCATCCAACAAGACAACTGGCTCCCAGAAGGCCAGTGCGCTGATGCAGGCAAAGACTACTGCCATCCCGACCACATCCTTCCAGATCTGCCGCGGAAAAAAATAGTCGGTCTTCGCCTTCAGCTCCGTCGGTGTACCACGGAATGGACCAGCTGGGCCTGCACACCGGAAAAGGAAAAGATGCAATCCGGCCAATGCGATCAGAGCTGCGGGGAGCACCATGACATGAATGACGAAGAACCGGCTCAAGGTCATCTGTCCTGGAGTCGCGCCACCCTTAAGAAAGCGCGCTAAAAAATCGCCCAGTACCGGCATCTTATCCACAATCTCGACGCCGACCGTGGTGGCCCAATAGGCTCGCTGATCCCACGGAAGCAAATAGCCGGTAAAACCGAATCCCATCACAAGAGCAAACAACAGCAACCCCACCAGCCAGATGAGTTCACGAGGTTTCTTATACGCACCCCATAAAAAGACTTGGGACATATGCGCAAACACGCAGAGGACCATAGCTGAGGAGCCCCAGAAATGGTAACTCAAGAGAAACCAGCCGTAATCGACGTCATGAAGAATGTATTGGGTGCTGGCGTAAGCGTGATCGGCTGTCGGCACGTAGTAAAACATCAACAGCACGCCGGTGACCGCCTGCATGCCGAAGATGAACAAGAGAATTGACCCAAACACATACGCCCACCGAGAGCCACCGGGCACGGCCTCATTGAGCATCTTGGCGGCAAGCATCTTCAGCCCGACTCGTTCGTCGACAAAGGTGAAGACCTTTTCTGCAACCGTGGGCTGTGCGCCGGAGGAAGGAGTGTCGCTCATCTAGACGATCCGCGTTTGGGACTTCGTCCCGGCTTTGAATTCCATATCGATGATCTGCACCTCGCCGCTTGCGGACACTTGAATCGGCAGTAAGTCGAGAGGACGCGGGGCGGGGCCATCCAGCACCTTGCCGGATGCATCGTAGATACTCAAGTGGCAGGGACAGAGAAAGACCTGTCCAAGCACCTTGTGTTTTCGCCATTTAAATGCGCAACCAAGGTGGGGGCATTTACCGGAAAATGCGAGGTAGGGTATGTCCTTCTTATTCGTCCAAACAGGTCTCCCTGCCGCATCCCGGAATTCCATATCTTTCCCCTGATACACCTTCTCCAGCACCGAGGATGTCGCCTTGACGAGCCATACATTCTTCTCGATCTCCGCTTCAGGCAGATACGCTTCTTTGACTTTGCGCTTGTACTGGAACTGGACCCCGACATCGTCGGCCTTCACCTTCCCAATGTTGCCGATCTTCAGCCATCTGTTATCGAGCGACGCATACATCGGCTTCATCAAAAACTTCAGCACGGGGAACACCAACGGCAATCCGATAAACAATCCCGTGGCGTAGGTCAGCTTCGTAAAAAATGCCCGCCGCTTGACATTCCGCTCCAGCTCTGGAAACGGAACCAGAACTTCGCCCGGGTTCACATGAACGTGTCTTTCAAGGCCAGGGATTTCCACCTCATGCAGCGTGACATAGTCCTCACGCGTAAAGGGCGGCATGCACAGGATTTCTGACGAGGACGACCGCAGTTGCACCACATCGTCCGTGACAGTGAGCACGGCGCTCATCGGGACTTGCCGTTCCCCCTCGCCGTTCATCGACACGACGAGGTGGCTGACCTCAAAGGACAGCGGGTCCATGATGACCTTGGACACCTCTCCGACTTCTCGGTCCGCGCAGCGGACTTTCGACTTCAGTTGAGGCTGCATGCTAGAGCTTCTTTATCGGTTTTGGCGTATTCACGGAGGTATTCTTGAATGTACTCAACCAGGTGGCCAGTGCCATGGCATCACTATCCTCCATGACATCCTTAAACTTGTCCGGCATCTTGCCCTTCTCCCACTCCTTTTCGAATCCTTCCGCCATATAGCTCTTGGGATTGAAAATCTTCTGCTTAATCTCAGCAGCCGTGAGATAGGAGCCGATGTTGTCCAACTCCGGACCGCGCTTCTTCCCACCTTCCCCCTTCAGCTTGTGGCAGTTATAGCATTCGTGCAGTTGCCATTGCTCCTCACCTATCTTCATAAAGTCTCCAGTTGGCGCCTTGGCCACAACCGGAGGAGCGCCGCCGACCGGCATCTGCTTTGCCACCGGCTGATCTGCGCCCAGTGTCCTGAGCCGTACCTCTAGGGCCTTGACTTGCTCATCCAGCGCCTTCGTTCTCGCGATCAACTCCTCAGCCTTTCCTTGTTCAGTGGCAGCGCGTTTGGGCGCCAATAGCTTGGCGATCTTCCCTTTTTCATCCTCAGGATCGAACTGAGGCCACATCGAAGCGCCGGCCACGAACACCGTGCACAGCACGACGTAGAACACCACAATGGCAATCGTGGACTTCACTGCGCCCATGGTCCTGACTGACGAGGCGTCCAGCAACATGAAAACGGCAGCCCCAAACATCGCGTGACCGAAGAACACGACCTGGAAGACGAATGGAAACTCCTGCCACCTCGAGAGGAGGAACAGCGCGCCACCCACCACCAAACCGATGACCAGCTTCTTAATGATGTTTCCCATGCAAACTCTTATTCGTTCGCAGACATTCTGCCCCGCGATTACTTGGCCCTGGCAGGAACAGGACTACCTTCGGGGATGTGCCCCTTCGATTCTGAAGGCCGAAGGCTCACAATCACGGCAAAGCTCACCACGGTGAAAAACATGACGGTAATCCCCGTAATCCACCAGGCCGAATACGAGAGCGTCGGTGTAAACGACTCGGCAGAAAAGTCGGGTATCAAATTGTATGTATGGAAGTACTTCCGCACCAGCGAGCGGACGGCGCCCATCAAACCCATTGTCCAGATGGAGACGAAGGCGAGGAAGATCAGTACGAACTGGGAGGTGAAATCGATTTTTCCCCAGAGGATGGTGCCCTGCTTGATGGCCCGATTATACAAGAAATAGTTCACAACCGTGACAAACACCAACGTAAACATCGCGGAAAGCTTGGCCGGCATCGTCCCCAGGAAGTTCCAGGCCTCCGGCAGCTCTACCTCAGCCGCCATCTTGGCGCCGGTGGCGGCGAATCCGTGGGGAGTCAGCCAGATGGCATCGCCCACGAGGACCATTAAGAAACCGATTTTAATCACAGTCCGCGCAGACACCGTAAACGGAATGAATCGGCCCAGGAACGGCGAGAGAGCCAACGGCAGGAGGAACGCCAGCGACATCGGATCGGGAATCCAGTAGTAGTTCATCACCACCATCATCACAAAGGGGAAGGCGACCATCACGACGGGAGCCAGGATCGTGATTCGGACCTTTTCAACCCCCTCAATGCGTTTCAGGCTGAGCCAGACGTAATAGTTAATGGCCAAGAACATGAGTCCGATCATCGCGCCCTGCATTTCGAAAAACATCGAAAGCTGGTCGGCCATCATGTATGGGCAGAACGAAAAATCGTAATCGCACATCTCGTAGGCCAACAGTAATCCCGTGAACGGCTGAAACAACGTCGCGCCTACAGCGATCAGATTGCCGGAAAAACCCATCCAATCGTAGTACGCCCGTTCTTCTTGACTTTTTGCGCCCATATACATATAGGCGCCGATCAGGCCCGTCACAAACCCTCCGAAGGCCACATTCCCGTCGATCCGGTGAAGATTTAGCGGCATCCAGGTTTGGTTGGCAATCTTGTCCCACAACGTTGCAGTTGCAAGGAGGTCTTGAGGTGAGAGCCCTTCAGCCTTCACTGGAGTATTCATGAACGACGTCGGGCCGTCGATCACAAATAGCAAGGTCATGCCGATCAGATTCAAGAGCACGCCGAGGGCAATATGCCGTCCTTTTTTTTCACCCTTCCACGCATCCCACATATAGAAATACGTGTACAACACGATGGCTCCGCTGATGAACAAGAACGGATAGAACACCGCGAACACGAGATAAAATTGATTAATAAACCACGTGGTAAACTGTGGGAAGGCTGCGAGGAGGACGAAAATAAACAGGCCACCGGTGAGGGCCGTCATGCTAAAAAGGATGACGGTCACCTTCGTGACTTCTTTGGCTAAACGATCATACCGAAGGTCTTGCTTCCGATACCCCAACCATTCTGAAATGACGATAAAGATCGGGGCCCCGAGAACGAACGCTCCAAACAGCGTGTGAAGTTGAGCAACAATCCAAACGGCGGTCCGATTTCCTGTATAAGAAAAATCCACTGGGGGCGTGTCAGAAGTTTGGGCATAGGCCACCCCCCCGAACAACGCCAGAAATGCACAGACCGCGACCAGACTGCGCTGCCACGTTTTCATCATATTTCGACGCCTCTCTTCGCTAGGAGGCTGTCCGACATTGAATTATCTGCATCATACGTTTTCTTCATTAGATCCAGATTAGAGTCAGCGCACCGATAGACGGCTCGATGGTATCCTTTTTTCCTGTTCCATGGTATCCGCACTCCTCACTTCGCTCATTCCTCAGTAGCCAGAGGCCAAGGGTACCAGGAAGTTGTGGGTCGAGGGATTGGCGTCAATTCACCGTGGACCGTGCGATGACTTTGTGAGAAGAACTGGCGGAGGCAATGGGCAGATCGGGTCATGATCGTGGTCAAAAACCATTCGTTCAAGCATCGCATGGCAAGCTAAACCATCATGACGCACACATGACAATTGACCGCCAAGAAACTCAGTGCGGAGAAAAATTCTCTGGATTGCTACCGCACAGAACCTTGAACTACGCCCTTCTACTTTCCCGCCGGCTCCGGAGCAGCCGAGACGCTCGCAGCATCGATCCAAGACTTCTTTTCGGCATCCCATCTCTTCCCGGGCATCCCGAAGCTTGCCGTAAATAATACCAGTTTCCAGACATCTTCGTCTGACAGTTTGCTCTTCCACCCCTTCATCTTCGTATTGGGAACCCCGTCAGCAATCCGCCAAGCCCATACAGAATCGGAGTAGAGCTTCATCCGTTCGCCGACTCGGAAGTCACGGGCTCCAGCCTTTGTTGGCTTGCCGTCCCTGCCATGACAACTGCCACAATTCACATCAGGATTTGTTTGGCCAATGTACAGCTTCCGTCCCTCTTCCATCTTGGCCGGATCAGCCCACCAACCAGCCGGCATATGTTTATCGGCCCATTCGGCTGGAGCTTGAGGCGGTGCAACGATCGGCCCCTCCCCCCCTTCGCCTC
>Ga0163153_10001549_pt1 | contig 36134 bp, 38 predicted proteins | sample OliLakLV19MP6IB1_FD_148629 | JGI IMG/M metagenome (GOLD analysis project Ga0163153, IMG submission 148629) | Freshwater microbial mat bacterial communities from Lake Vanda, McMurdo Dry Valleys, Antarctica - Oligotrophic Lake LV.19.MP6.IB-1 | ecosystem: Environmental > Aquatic > Freshwater >... | reverse complement strand
GACGCCTACCGGCATGCCGCCCGGCCCCTGAATCTTTTGGATCGAGTAGTAGACCTCTTTGGAGAGCAGTTCGAGATAGACCGTGAGGTCGGGACCTTTCAGGCTGACTTTTTTACCGGTTCCTTCACAGACAGCAGCACCGACGTCCCGCGCGACTTCCATGGAGGTCAGCGTTAGGCGTTTGTCGGCCCGTTTCGCCGAGACGCGAAAGGTGGAAAACGATTCCGATCGGAGCGCGTCGATGACCGCCTTGCTGAGTGCGTCGATGTCTGGGTGGAGCAGATCGAGCGGTAACCCATGGGCTAGTGAAAAGTTGGCGATCCCGAAGACTCGTGTGAGCCGTTCTATGATGGCCTGGTCCGGAACCGTGTCAGGCAAGACCACGCGAATTCGGCTGCGTAGATTCTCGACACGTCTGACGCCGAGATCTCTCAGTATCCATTGGATATTGCGGACGAGCCGCTCCTCGAAGTATTCCCGGTTGCGGCCCTTGAGGGCAAGTTCGTGGTAATGGACGATCGCGCAGCGCATGGTTTAGTAGGATGCTGAAAATGCCAGACTTCTCACCCGCCCAGCCCCGGCGCGCCGAGACGCGCCTTTCCGCAGGCTTCGTTCTCGGCTCGACAAAATCCTCAACGTACCCCGCTTGGGAATAGAGCTGTTCAGACAGCTCGGGGCTGGGAGGGTGGGAATGGTACGCCTCCGGTGTTTGTCTCGCCTACGGCCTAGTTGGACGACCATTTTGAGCATCCTACAAGCCTTTATGAGCTGTGATCCTGTGATTCCAAGAATCGTTCGGCGTCGATGGCGGCCATGCAGCCAGAGCCGGCGGCGGTGACGGCTTGGCGGTACACAGAATCCTGCACATCGCCTGCGGCAAATACACCTGGGATACTGGTGGCAGTTCCCTTTTCCGCTCGGATATAGCCCTTCGCATCCATCTCAAGTTGGCCGGCGAACAGGGTGGTGTTGGGATGGTGCCCAATCGCCACGAATACGCCGGCACAAGGCAGGTCCGTCGTTTTGCCGGTCACGAGATTCTTGAGGCGGGCGCCGGTCACCACGTCACTGCCGAGTATGTCTTCGACAACGGAGTTCCAGACGAACGTGATCTTTTCGTTCTTCACTGCGCGGTCTTGCATGATTTTGGAGGCCCGCAGCTTGTCGCGCCGGTGGACGATTGAGACCTTCGTCGCGAACTTGGTCAGGAAGGTCGCTTCCTCCATCGCACTGTCGCCGCCGCCGACGACAATCAGCTCCTTGCCCTTGAAGAAAAATCCGTCGCAGGTCGCACAGGTAGAGACGCCGTGCCCTGTGAGACGCGCCTCATTCTTCACCCCGATCTGGATGGCCGACGCGCCGGTGGCGACGATGACGGTCTTCGCATGGATGGTCTGTTCAGCATCAACGGTGATCGTGAACGGTCGCTGTCTAACGTCTACGGCTGTGACCTCGCCGGTCAAGAATTCCGTGCCGAACCGTTCCGCTTGAAATCGCATCTCCTTCATCAACTCCGGGCCCGTGATGCCCTTGGCAAAGCCAGGGTAGTTCTCGACTTCCGTTGTTGTGGTCAACTGGCCGCCGGACTGCCAGCCTTCAATGAGCAGAGGTGAGAGGTTTGCCCGAGCCGCGTAAACCGCAGCAGTGAGCCCTGCCGGCCCCGAGCCGATGATAATGACATTGCGCATGAGCAGGATGCTAACACAGCGGAGCAAAAAGAATGAAGTGATGGGAGACGGTTTTGAGAATTAGCTACGCCTGAGCTGCCGGGTCTTGTTTTCTTCGATTGCTCAAAGGCTTTCATCAGGCCGAGCTATGCATCAGAAAGCCGACAGACTTGCAAGATTCCCTCAGCCGAAGTGGCAGGGCACCCGCTGGGGTTGACCTGCCGCAGTCACTACAGCGTTCGGAACCACATCGGTGGGTCGTCAGGTTCAATCGGCATGGGGCGATGAGGACGCAGGCCTGGGGAAGCCTGTAATCAGGCGTAGCAAGTACGTCAGGGCACGCTTCATCAATTGAATACGGATGGGTCTTCTTCAATCTGGGACAGGTACTCGACGATTCTATATAAGGCTTTGGCAGATAGCCGTTCGCCATACACTTTGGGGTGGGTGTCGTCAGGATATCCAGCAGACACGTAGAGGCTAGGAAACAAGATGGACTCGATCACGTATTCACGAACGGACGTCGCACGTCCATCATACGCAGGGTCTGCGAGTCGAAGTGCAGCCAGCGACTTCATGGCAAGAGAGGGACCGATCGTTCCGGTTGCCTTGAGAATGCCGGGAATGATGTGGCAATCCCCACATCCCACTTTGCCGAAAATCTCTTCAATCGGCTCGTCTCCGTATGCGAATAGAGGGGAATAGACTTTGACCTTGGGCGTGGGTGGTTTGGGGGTAGGAGGCTCAATCGTCGTGACGCGTTTCCAATCTGATGGAGTCATGAATTTTCTGTACGCGCGGACGATCGTTTTTGGCGTCGGAGGCTTTTGGCCATCGTGCACATACAGCCACGTTGTCACCGCGACGAGATCATCAATCTTCAGACTTAGCGGAGGTTTGGTCGCGTTAGCGATGTCAGAACTCTCCTTATCATTTGTTCCTCTGGTCCCATACCCCGGCACCACATAGCAGCTCCCACACAGCATGGTTTCGGCGATGTACTCCAGTGCTGTCGTCGCCGTTCCCGATCCTGGGAAGGCTTCTTTTTGAATGGTGTCTCGTGCCTGGGGCTTCCTGAGATGGTATCGGGGATCTTTCAGCCGTCCTGAAGCGCGTTGAGTGGCTCCAGAGAGATTCGGCGCACGTTCTTCCGGCATTCCCTTAAGGGTCGCATGGCAGAGGGCACATTGGCCTCTGCCGACAGCTCCTTGGACCTTGGCTAGCCCAAGCCCTCCAAAGATAATCTTCTCGCCCTCGTTGACGAGTTGCCGGGTGGTCATCTTGGAGTAATTCAACAGCTTCGGTGGATGTTCGCGTGTGTTGTTCTCTTGTGGGGCTGCGGCTCTGCTCACGGGTGGCACCATGATCAGAACGACAAGTGCAACGAATACGATATGAAGGTTGGCGCGCGTCAGTTGAGTGGAGAAGGACATAGCGAACGTTTCGAGGACTATGTTGGTCTTAGGAGGTCCAGGAATATACCACGAACAGCTTTCATGGCATTGTGCCGTGACAGTGTCCCATCAATGACGATATCGGCCAAACGGACCTTCTTTGACAACGGCATCTGGGACCGTATTCTACGGATGGCTTCAACGCGGGACATTCCATTTCTTTTCTTGAGGCGAGCGAGTTGGGTCTCGCGATCAGCTGTCACGACAAGGGTTTTATCCACACGTGTGTCGATGCCAGCCTCGAACAACAGCGGTACGTCGTAAATCACCACCGCTGTCGGATCTGCTCGAGCAGCTTGTTTCGTCAGTCTAGCCTGCTCGCGGGCGACGCGGGGATGGATGATGCGTTCGAGTTGTCGGCGTTTTTTCGGATTACGGAAGACGATGCTTCCTAGGGCCTGTCGGTTGAGCGAGCGGTCCTGATTGAGCACTGTCTTTCCGAAGAACGCAACAATTTCTCGCCAGGCAGGCGTGCCGGGTTTGACGACTTCATGGGCCAGTTCGTCGGCATCGATGACGACCGCGCCGCATTCCTTGAACATCTTGGCGACGGTGCTCTTGCCGGTGGCGACGCCCCCTGTGAGTCCGACCAGAATCATGGCGGCGGAGCATAGCACGCGAGTTCTCCGCTCACAACCGAGCTGGATTGACTTCGGGCTGAAGAGGCTTGTATGAGTTTCGGCATGAAGCAATGTATTTTTTTCGGCCTCATCGCAGCGCTTGGGTTCTGGGGGTTCGGCCTGGCGTGGGCTGATGAGGGCCCACTGCCTGGCCCTCGGACTCTTGTTGTTGCGCTGGACGGGACAGGAGACTTTGTGTCTCTTCAGGAAGCGGTCGATGCCGCCAAGAAAGGCGATACCGTCTTCGTCAAGCCGGGCCGCTATCCTCAGGATGTGACGATTCACAGCAAAGAGAAGATCAAGTTCGTCGGGGCCGGCGTGGATCAGGTGACGATTCTGGGGCGCGAGATTGTGGTGGGCGCTCTTCACGTGGGCAAGTGGCCCTATGGGGCGACGGACATTGAAATCAGCGACATGACCGTCAATGACCGAGGAGGGCATGCCGTCGGCCTGTTCAATGGGCAAGGGATTATCCTCCGCCGTATCAAGATCAATGGCATGTTGTTCAGCCAGCAAGTTCACGATGTGCGGATCGAAGATTGTGTGATCGGCGGGAGCGAGACGACCGGCGTTCAGTTTGCCGACTCAGAGGCCATCCTGATTGGGAATGTGATCCATGATAACGATCATGGCGTCTCGATTGCCGGCAAATCGAACGTGCGGTTGGAGCGGAACGTGATTAGGCAGAGTCTTTTTGAAGCGGTGGTGGTCAGCGGCCATGCCCGTGCCGTGATTGTGAGTAATACCCTGGTCAAGAATGGTGGCGGCGCGGCGTTTCTCGGGCAATCCCAGAGCGATGTCAGCGGTAATGTGGTCGCGCTGAATCGAGTGGGTTTTGTGATCGCGCCAACAAGCCAGACCACTAGCTCGTTCAACGCATTCTACAATACCGATGGCGATTATCTGCGCGTGGGTACTCCGAACCACCCAGCTCCGGAACTCAGAGCCCAGTCAGATATTGCCGGTGACCCGCACTTTGTTGACCCAGAGCATGATGATTTTCGCCTACGTCTGGATACGCCACTTCTCAAAATTGGTCAGTTCCCCTACCTTGGAGCCCTTGCCCCTGCCTCAACTGCTACGAGTCGATCGACTCAAAAGTAGTTTTCAATCAATACGATAGGCCTCCCAGCAGGGCATGGATTTCCATATGCTATGCTACTTGTACGCCGTCAGTCACATAGATAGAGATCTCTGGCGTAAAGATTGCTATTCCAGCAGTCGGGGAATCAGGAGGCAGCTGTGGCAAGTTTTCGACAAGAGTTGGAAAAACGTGGACCTCATGGCATTCCGTCGCTCGACGACGTGGAGTCTGGCAAGCTGGTTGGTGCCGTTCTCCCTATGTCGGAAAAGGCGCAGATTCAGATGCGGAACAGCATCGAAGTGATCGACTACCTCCTCAATCAAGAACGCGTTGTCTGGAGCTGACCCTACCTTCTTCACCTCCTGAATCTTCGATCCGAAGCCGCCATCTTGACAGGCCCGCTCTTGCCTTCGTACGCTTATTCCCGTACATCATCCTTTATAACCAGGAGATACCCCGATGGCATACGTTCACCCACTCTGTAGGGGGACTGTACCAATGGTGCATCGGTTCATAATCGCAACGGCGTTCGTGATGCTGATGCCGTATGCGGTGCCAGCTTCTGATGAATTGCCGAAAGAGTCGGTGCTGCCGCTCTCGCTGGCGGGCAAGGCGATTCAGGCTTCGCTGGATGCGTGCAAGAAAGACGGCTACAAGGTCAGCGCGTCGGTGGTGGATCGAGGCGGGGTGCTCCGTGCCATGGCGCGGGCTGATGGAGCTGGGCCCCATACGGTCGATAGCAGTAGGAAGAAGGCCTACACGGCGGCGAGTCTTCGCCGTCCTACGACTGAGCTGGCTGAGTCCATCAATAAGATGCCGACCTTGCAAGCGCTTCGGGACATCAACGACCAGGTATTGATGCTGGGGGGGGGACTCCCGATCGAGATCGACGGCGAGATTGTTGGAGGAATTGGTGTCGGTGGGGCGCCAGGCGCACACCTTGACGATGCCTGTGCTCAAGCGGGCCTGGACGCGATTGGCGCGGCGCCGAAAGTTCCCGCCCCCAAGTGATTACCGCCTATCCGGCCAGGAGCGTGGTCTGCCTGTTCCTACTCCTGTTGCTGGTTGCCTGCAACAGTGACGTGCCGGTGCCGGCCGCTGTCGAGTTTTCGGCCGATCAGGTGCGCTTGACCATCACCAGAACGGCCACCAATCCATTTCTCTCCCGGCATGATTTGCATCTTACGTTCAAAGGGCCAGCAGGCTGCTCCATCGAGGTGGAACTGTTTCCCAATACGGGGTATGTGAGCCGAAGGAATCTCTATCAAGCGGGAGCAGGCGTACTCTATGTGGTGGGCCAGTTCGATGCCCGCGTCATCGATGTACCGCACTGTACAGTCACACTGGCCGAGTTCCGCACCCTCGATCGCTACGTCACCTTCCTCGGTAGCTTCGATGAGAACGAGCAGAAGGTCTGGACCTATTTCCCTGCCAGTCAGCGGTCAGAACTCCCCTTTGAGAAACGGTAACTGAGCACCCCAGACCGCCGAAGGAATGGGCTGTGATGGCGGTGGACTGTCTGTCTACCCGCGATCTATTCCGACGCGATCAAGCCGAGAACATGTTTGCGGTTTCAGTAGGTGGTGGTACGCTTTGATCTGATAAGGACCGGTACCATAGGCGGATGACATGCAGGCTCCGTCGATGAGCGATCCGAGGAGGATGATATGGCAACTGTGGCGTTGAGCGTGTCCCGCCAAAAATCTGAGCACATTGCGGTGGTCGTTCGAGAAGAGCGGAGGGCCTACACGTTCAAGATTGCTGTGAGTATGGCGCTCTATGCCTGCCTGTTCTTCGTGCTCGCTTTCTGCGGGCCCTATGTCCTGCCTGCCCTTACGCTTTTTTCAGATGCACCATTGACGGATCGTCAAATCGCCGCGAGCCAGCTGCTCTTGCTGAGCGACACGGTGTGGGTTGCCATTCCAGTATTTTTCCTTGGGGCCATACTCTTCAGCTTACTGGTGATGCGTCGCGTTGCCGATGCACTCGAGCGTCTGGGTCAGAGTGCCAAAGCCTGGTCATCCGGAATCCTGTCGCATCGACTCCAGTTCAGGGAAGCAGACCGGTTGACGGACTTAGCGAAGCTTCTGAATCAAGGCTGGAGTCAAGTTGGGCAGGGGGTTGAGACGATACAGCAGGAAACATCCCGTGCTCGCACAGCCGTCGAGGGCGCGATGCACATCATTTCCGCTCAGGGCGTGAGCGGATCGGAGGCGCTTAGGCAGTTACAGACTGCAACGGAGGCGTTGAATCGCATTCAGGCTGCGCTAGGCCGATTTGAGATCGGACCACCTCCTGAACCTCGACGGTTTTGACGATGCATCGGTACCCCCGCCCGCAAGGCCCTGACGGGTTCACCATGATCGAGTTGATGATCGTGGTGGCTATCCTGGGGATTCTCGTCTCGGTGGCCACAGTCTCATACAACCGCTTTGTGATCAAAGCAAAGGCAGTTGAGGGAGAGATTGTAGTTCATGAGGTCGAGCGCTTGGAGCATCTCTATCACGCATCGAATCATGCCTACACGGACAGTTTTACCGACTTGGGATTTGTCATGACAGGGACGATGAAGTATTACACACCCGAGGTACGGATGGGATCTGCAACAGATAAAATCAGCTATCAGGTCCGTGCATTGCCGATCGCGGCATTAGGGACTGACGCCTGGCTTTTGACCAACTATCGTGATGGCTCAGTCCAGGTGGACCGGATCCCTGTGAACGATCTTCGGGCATTTTCCACTGCACGGTATCTGGGCAATACGGCGATGGTGACGTCTGTCGAGGCCACCACCATCTATGTCGGCGGTGGGGTGTCGGGCAATAACGAGCCTGAATGGTTTAGTGGCGGACGCAGCTCGCGGTGCCAAGAATGTGGCCGTGTGGTTATCAATCAACGCAACTGAGACGGCGTTTCTAACCTCGTTCGCTTGCGTCGTATGTTCCTCCTTGTCCCAGCCGTGTCGCGTTATTCCACCGTACGACGAGGGGACTCATCACATACTTTTTTGAAGCCCGCTTGGAGTTACTGGGAGCTTCGGTCTTTGAAGGTGAGCTCAGAGATGGCGGATTTGTCCAGATCACCTTTCCCGAGTGCAACGAGTTTCTGATATTGATCGTAGGCCGCTTGAGTTAACGGGACTGTGATCTCCGCGGTTTTCGCTAATGCGAGGGCGATGCCCGAATCCTTGGCGGCATGGGCAGCCGAGAAGTAGCAGTCATGGGCGCGGTTCTGCATGTCCTCGCCGTCCGTCTCTAAGACACGTGACGCCGCTCCCGTTTGAGCGAAGACGGTTCGCACCATCGTCAGATCGAGGCCGAGCGCCGCTCCAAGCCCAAGCCCCTCTGCCAGTGCCGCTGTGTTGCAGTTCATCACCATGTTGACGAGCGCTTTGACTTTTGCGGCCTCTCCTGCTGAACCGACATAGCGTAGACGGGCGCTCAATTTCTCCAAGAGCGGCGTTGCCGACTCGAACACATCCGGACGTCCGCCGCACATGAGGTAGAGCGTGCCTTGGCGCGCTTGCGTGATGCTGCTGGCCATGCAGGCCTCGAGGCTTCGGCCACCATGTTGGGTCACCAGGGATTCGACTTCGATGTGCACAGCCGGTGAAAGAGTGGCACAGTTCACGAAGAGCCGGTCCATGGCGTGGCGGAGAAGACTCTCCGTGCCGGTGGAAGAAAAAATGTGGCGCATCGCCGCGTCATCGGACACCACCGTAAAAATGATGCTGGCGAGTTCTGCAACGCGGGCGGGGGATGCAGTCGCTTCACAGCTTAGTTCAAGGGCGAGGCTGGTGGCCGTGGCGCGATCTTGATCGTATACTGCGACGATCGTTTCACCTTGGTCTTTCAACCGTCGGGCCATGTTGGCCCCCATCTGCCCGACCCCTACGAAGCCGATCTTCACGTCAGACTGCCTCATCACGCTTGCTCCTTCGTTTGTGTTAGCATGCGCCCGCGTGCGCGAGTGTAGCACACGTCTATGAAGTCGATAACGGGGGAGTGAGGGAGGTTCGTGGAATGCAGCAACCCATTGTTGGATATCACTTGGACGAATTTGGCGATTGGGTGGCCGATCTCCAATGCGCTCATGGTCAGCATGTGCGCCACCAACCACCGATGACGAATCGGCCCTGGGTTCTGACAGAAGAAGGGCGGAAACAGCACCTTGGAGAGACGTTGAACTGCAAGAAGTGCGATGAAGCGGGAGGGTAAGTTACTCGACGGTGGTGATGTTTTGGGACAAGGCTGATTTCATATTGAGGCCTGATCCTGACCAGGGTTGCAGGCAGGGGCCGTCGTATCGGTAGCCGCCGGAGACGGGATCGTTGGCCAGGAGCAGCGGGGTGTCGAGGTCGAGCACGTCGAAGCCGCCGAGTCCCAGGACCAGGCTGAAAGAACAGCCCATCGCAATGCGAGTTTCGACCATTCCTCCGATCATCAGCTTGAGGCCAGCAGCCTTGGTGTAGGAGGCAATTTCTACTGCTTCAGCGACGCCGGTTTTCATGATCTTGATGTTGATGTAGTCAGCCGCGCCGCGAGCGACGACTTCGTGCGCGTCTGCGAGCGAGCGGACCGATTCATCGGCCGCAACAGGAATGCCCGTCTCTCGGCGGATCGCTGCCATGCTGTCAAGGTCGTCGCGCACCACCGGTTGTTCGAGTAGCGCCATCGTCCCGCCAAATCGCTTTACCCCCTGTGCAAATTTCAGACAGTCCTGGCGTGAGAATCCTTGATTGCCATCGCCGATGAACGAGATATCTGGGAGCGCGCGATGCACGGCTTCCAGGCGTCGAATGTCGTTCCCGACATCGTTGCCGACCTTCATTTTAAAGAGGCGAAACCCTTTCGCGTACCATCCACGGGCTAGGGCGACAGTTTTGTCGAGGTCGGCGATGGGAATTGTGATGTCCGTCTCCCGCGCTCGCACGTCTGCGCTTCCCCATAGCTGCCACATCGGGATGTTCTCTGCGCGGCAGTAGGCGTCGATGACGGCGGTTTCGAGTCCGCACCGTGCGGCTGGATAATTGGGCGCCTGCTCAGATAGCACGTGCCCCATGTTCGTATAACTTGCGGCTGAACGACCCAGGATGGCCTTGCCGAGCCGTTGGAGTGCGATCAGGCAGCTCTCGCGAGTTTCTCCTCCAACTTCTGGAAATGGCGCCGCCTCACCATAGCCCTCTGCGCCGTTCGATAAGGTGACTCGAAGGAACACGTTCTCTGCAATCGTTCGTGCGCCGGTCGCAACGACGAAGGGGGCCGTCATGGGGATGTCGATAGGCCAGAATTCTACCTTGCGTATGGTGGCTGGGATATCGTCCATTGGAAAGAGAAGGGCCTGCTCCTTTGGGACAACAGGAGAACACTACGCAGGATGCTCAAAAAGCCGTCCGGCAAGGCCGCAGCGAGCGAAGAGGTGAGGCGTACGCTTCGGTACGTTGAAACTCTGAGCGCGGCGAGAACGCCGCTGGAGGGCTTTTTCAGCATCCTGCTGGACGGTCTCATCCATATCGATCGTTCTCCCAGGGAAACGCGTTATTCGAGTAGCCACGCACTTCCCAAAACCCTTTTTCATCCTTATCTGAAAAGGTGATCTCCTTCACCCACTTTGCGCCTTTCCAGGCATAGCGTTTCGGGACAATCACGCGGACCGGGCCTCCATGTTCCTTTGTGAGGGGCCTGCCGTTCCATTTGTAGGTCAGGAGCACGTCCGTATCGTCGCAGGCTTCAAGCGGCAAATTGGTGGTGTAGTCATCGAACGATTTGAAGAGGACAAATTTTGCTGAAGGCAACGGCTGTACTACGGATAGGATATGTTTAAAGCTGACCCCTTCCCATTCGTTGTCGAACCGGCTCCAGCTCGTCACGCAGTGGAAATCCGACAGGTTCTTGAATTGAGGTTGCGCCAAGAATTGCTCCCATGTCCAGGCGACGGGGGTGGTCACGGACCCGCCGATGGTCAGGCTCCATTCGGTCAAGGGGACGTCAGGTTTGAAGCCCAGATCCAGCACAGGCCAGGTTTCGACGAGATGTTGTCCCGGAGGCAGGCGGGCATCTCCTTCGTAAAACACTTCCCGTTCTTCACCGCCACGCCGGGCCTTCGCCCACTGTTCTTTTGTCTTCGTTAAGCGACTCGATTCATCCATTAGTCGGCCTCCCACTACAGAGTAGGGCAAGAAGGTCTTGTCTTACAAGTCACAGACGGCAAAATATTGAGCGGATGACATCGCGTAACTCATTCTAATACCTAACTATGACCAGACCTGTTACACTTGCGAGAACGCACACATTTGGAGGGATATGGGTCGGCGTATCTTGGAGTGTGTTGTATTCGGGGTGGTCTGCTCCCTCGTCATGCTCGCGGCTATGGTTGGGCAGACGATCGCGGCAACCCCGCACGCGAAGGAGTCAGCACTGGTCGCTGCTTCCGTCAAGTCTGCCGCACAAGAGGAATACCCGCCGACCCCACGTGTCAAGAAGGGCTTCAGGCCGATTGGGACGGAGCGTCAATCGGGGGCGATACAGAAAGAGGCCAAGCCGGTACGGACAGCGGTGAAGCCGAAGAGGTCAAAGCACCCTCGACGTGTGAACGTTCATAAGAAGAGCAGGCCGAAAGCGGTTGTGCAGCCAAGAACCGACCTCATGTATTACGGCATGCTGGAAAGTCCTCAGCGCTACGATCCTCGTCGGAATCATTTGGGTGGAGGCGTTCCGAACCCGGACATTCTTGAATTGACCTACGACCATTTTCGAGAGCTTGACCGCAACCAGGATGGGGCGATCGATCCAGTTGAACGGGCGTTCGGTCGCCCTGATATGGACCGCGATCTCTACGACCGCCGGCCACGATAGTCGTCTCTGCTGCCTCCTCCGGTCCTTCACATCCAATCACCGCCTCACACCGTAGACCTATAAGAAGCACGAATGTGTCTGTGTGAGGGTGTGGTCTCTGTAAGACCATGGGACGTTGGCTGACTGAAGAACAGTCATCCACATTGACAGCCAGAAAAGGAGTCCCCATGATACGCGAGCATACCATCATGACACAGGACACACGATCTACTGAAACGAAGAGCGGATTGAATGCCGGGAAGATCGCGGTCATCCTCGCGATTGGAGTGGCGGTGGCCGCATTTTTCTACTTCGATCTAGGCCGATTCCTTTCCTTGCAGGCGCTCAAAGACAATCGCGACGATCTACTCTCGTTCACTGAATCACATGCTGCCGTCGCGGCTGCGTTGTTCGTCTTGGCCTATGTGGCTGTGACGGGGTTCTCGCTCCCCGGCGCCGTCATTCTGACACTGGCCGGCGGATTCCTCTTCGGATTCATGTGGGGTACGCTGTTCGTCAACTTGGGAGCCACAACAGGCGCGACGCTCGCGTTTCTCTCATCCCGCTACCTGTTGCGCGATTGGGTTGAACGGAAGTTTGGAAAGTGGTTGGGCCCGGTTCAGCAGGGCTTTACGAATAATGCCTTTAGTTACCTCCTGACACTCCGGCTGATTCCGCTCTTTCCGTTTTTTGTGGTAAATCTGGTGTCCGGTCTGACTCGCATGAATGTCGGCACCTATGTCGTGGCGACGGCACTCGGGATTATCCCCGGTTCCTTCGTCTATGCCTACGCGGGTCGGCAATTGGGTACGATCAATTCGTTGAAAGATATCGCGTCTCCCGGCGTGATTGGAGCATTTGTACTGTTGGGGCTTTTGGCGCTTGTACCAAGCCTGTACAAGAAATGGTCTGGGAAACCGGCATGATCTGTGAGCTCCGTGAAACGTGAGGTGTGAAACGTGAAATGTCCAAGAACAGTGAACGTGACACGATGGGCACACAGTCACCAGAGAAGATCGTTGTGATGAGTCAGCATGAAGAGAGTCTCGTGCTGCCGAACGACGAGCATAACCGCACGCTCGTGGGCAACGTGCATCCCACGAACTGGGTCAATCCCGAACCGGCTGGCCGTTATAACATTGTGGTCATTGGCGCTGGGACGGCGGGATTAATCACCGCCGTCATCGCCGCAAGTCTAGGGGCCAAAGTGGCCTTGATCGAAAAACATCTGATGGGTGGTGACTGCTTGAATGTCGGCTGCGTGCCTTCGAAAGGCATCATTCGCGCGGCAAGGGCCTGGGCCGATTTGCGGAATGCCGAGGAGTTCGGCCTGCATATTCCTCTCGGGGTGAAGTATGACTTCGGCGCGGTCATGACGCGCATGAGAAAGCTGCGCGCACAGATCAGTCACAACGATTCAGCTCATCGCTATACGACGTTGGGTGTAGATGTCTACATCGGCAGCGGGCGCTTCATCGGAGCCGACACCATTCAGGTTGAAGGGCCATCCGGCCATCGTATCCTCACCTTCGCGAAAGCCGCTGTCTGCACAGGCGCGCGGGCGTCGGTGCCTTCCACACCGGGGTTGAAAGAGGCGGGCTATCTCACCAATGAAACCGTATTCTCGCTGACGGAACTGCCGTCACGTATCGGGGTGATCGGTGCTGGTCCCATTGGCTGCGAGTTGGCCCAGTCGTTTGCCCGCTTCGGGAGCCAGGTCTTCCTCATTGAAACGGCTCACGGCATCTTGCCGAACGAAGACCGTGATGCAGCAGACATCGTCGAACAACAGATGTTGCGCGACGGGGTGAAGCTGTTCTGTTGTGGAAAGGGCCTCAAAATCAACAAGACGGATAACGGCAAGCGACTTACCGTCGAGTCACATGGCCAGCAGTTCGACGTGACAGTCGACGAGATTCTGGTCGGGGTCGGGCGCGCTCCGAATGTCGAGGGAATCGGGTTGGAAGCGGTCGGTATCGAGTACGACAAGAACGGAATCAAGGTGAATGCGCGGCTGCAGACGAGGAATCCCAGAATTTTTGCGGCGGGCGACATTTGCTCGCGCTACAAATTCACCCATGCCGCCGACGCCATGGCACAGATCGTCATTCAGAATGCTCTATTCCCCCATCCATTCGGCATAGGCTGTGCGACGGTCGAATCCCTCATCATGCCCTGGTGTACCTTCACGGAGCCGGAAGTCGCACATGTCGGGATGTACGAGAAGGACGCAAAGGAGAAGGGGATCGAGGTCGAAACCTACACGTACAAGCTCGATGAGGTCGATCGCGCGATTCTCGACGGAGAAGATGAAGGCTTTGCGAGGATCCACATACAGAAGGGCACGGACAAGATTGTAGGAGCCACGATTGTGGCGGCCCATGCCGGCGACATGATCAGCGAGTTTTCCGTGGCGATGAAAGCTGGCGCTGGAGCGAAGACCATTGCCGGGACGATCCATCCCTATCCGACACAGGCCGAGGTCAATAAGAAGGTGGTGAACCTGTGGCGCAAGGCGCACTTTACGCCACGGACGAAGAATCTGTTGATGAAGGTGTTTGCGTGGATGAGACGGGGGTGAGGGAGGGTCGATTATCCCAGTGCTCGCGCAACGCGCGGCCTGAGAAGGCCCTCGTTGGACGTGCGCACGTACGGATAACCCACCCTCCCTCACTGCAAAAGTGGAGGGAAAGAAGGGTTTGGAAATTCGTGCTGAATGCGAAGAAGATGAGAGAGTAAGCGGCTAGGAGCCCTTCTGCTCGCAGAACGCGCACATTCAGAAAGTGCTCGCTTGGGACAAGAGCGCGTCTTGGCGCGCTCGGGGTTGGGCGGGTGAGAATGTTGCGCGCAGTAAAGGGCAGCCTCGGCCACTCCTCTCAATAGAGGTAGGGGAACCAGAAGGCCCTCGTTCGTTTGCAGTCCGCTGGACGGACTTTGAGTGCCTCAAGGAGGCTTCGTGGCTGCAGCGGACAGCCACTGGCCAAACGTCGTGTGTTCCGCGGATGCCGCTGATCTGCGGAGCCGTTAGGCCAACTATGAAGTACCGCGAACGTTTCAAGGAGTGCTTGATCAATCCGACCGTGGAGCAATCTTTTGAGAGAGACCCTATCAGCTTTTTCTCGTTTTACCTTTCCGGCAGAGTGAACGTGCTTTGTGCGTTTGCCGAAGAGGTCATAGAGAATCTTGACAGAGGGTTTTCCTCGCAATCGATTGACAGTGGAAGCGTTGAGCTGGCGGAATCGCTTATGTGGCTGTGGCTGCTGGGCGCCTATGAGGTCGTCAGAACAATGCATCAGGCGAAGCATTGCTTCAATGGGAGAGTAGCCAGTGATATTGGAAATCTAAAAGACCTGCTCGCGGAGGTCAGAATGCCGGCCGCCAAAATGGAAAAGCTTGGCAGGAAGGTTCCAGTAACTTCAAACCGAAGTCCATCGGGCTGGGATGCCCAGAACCACGACTTGCTATTGAACGATCCTGAAGAGAGTAAGGCCATTTCTGCTCGCCACGTGCTGGCCGAGTTCGACCGCGTGTTTTGTAGCATCACAAAAGCCGATGTTCTGTCCACTCATGAGATGTCATACACGGGTGGGCCTAACAAGTCCTTCAAGCGGACGCCTGACGGAGCCGCTTAAGTCCAACCGTTGAGCCGACGCTTGCGTCGACTCAACGGCTCCGCGGATGGTCATTCGCTAGCTGGTCTACGGAGCGCGGCCCAATCAGCAGCTGCAGCGGACAGCCGCTATGCAAACGTCGTATGTTCCACGGATGCCGCTGATCCGCAGAGCCGTTAGTCTGAATAGGGAGCGTCCGACTGCTAGATCAATAGAAGTTCCAGAAGTGAGCCGCTTGCGGCAAAACAAGCGTCCTGAAGTCGTCCAGTCGGCGTTTCAGGAGAGGAGAGCTAGTATGAGCAAACAGAATTTCAAGACTCTGCTTCCTCGACTCGTCGCCACCTATGAAGCGGGTCGTCTCGTGCCGTTCATCGGGTCCGGGATGAGCCGGCGCACCTGCACGGACTGGCCGACGTTCATCGAGAAGCTGGAGACCGCGACTGGTCAGCCCGAGCTGTCTCCCCGCGAGAGCGATAAGAGCAAGCCTCCTCCGTCCGATGAGCTCATACGTCGAGCCAACAGCGCGGTGCGCACGCTGAAGCATGGCGAGCGGAAAGCATTCGCGAAGGCAATACGGGCGAGCTTGCTTACGGACAAGGTAGACCCCGAGTCGATTCCGCCGCAGACCCAAGCCCTGGCGCATATCTGGTGGCCGCTCATGTTGTCAACGAACTACGATAACTGCTACGCGGCGGCATTTCACGACAGGTTTCCCGATCGACACCTGGCCGTCGTCGGACGTGGTGCCGAGGACTGCCAGCGCGTGCTCACTTCGCTCGCGACCGCAGGCCGGTCGCTGCTCTGGGCACTTCAGGGTTACCTGCACGACGTGCCGCACCCCAGCTTGGGGACCAACGTCACTCCGGAGCGCGAACACGCGGCGCAACTCGAGGCTCAGGTTGTCGTTGGTCACGAAGAGTACCGCCGGGTTACCTACCGCGATACTCACTTTCGGCGCGCCTTCGCCGAGGTTTTCCGCCAGCGCTCGCTGTTGTTCCTGGGAGCCGGCCTCAAGGAAAACTACCTCCAGGAGTTGTTCGGGGAGGTGTTGGAGTTCTATGGACCAAGCGCGCGCCCACACTACGCGTTCATCCAGAAGGGCGAGGTCGTTCCTGACTTCATGCTGTCGCGCTTTCAGATCGTCGTCGTGGAATATGACGAGCATACTGAGATCCTGGAGTGGCTCAAAAATCTCCAGGAGGAGGTGAGCCGCCCTCGTTGGACGCCGGTCGTCTGGAGTTGGGGACGGATCGATCACCAGAACGAGAACGACTGGACAAGCGTACCCGACCTAGAAGTCGTACGCGGCCCGTTGCCCACCGAACGAGTGGAGGGAGAATGCCTGGCTGTCAGTGCCGGTGGCAGCGGCGGAGCGTTCTTTTTCTCGAAGGGCATCCGCAAAGTGATGAACGGGTGGGGCGTTGAGGAGAAGCTGCCCATCCTCCCACTCACGTCGTACCTTGGAGTATTCGCCGATAGTCACGTGTATGCGGTCCGCGCTCGATCCGAGAAGGACGAGCGCAGCCTCTCACATATCTACGACGCCTCGCTGGCGCTCTTCGACCGAGTGCCGGAAGATTGCCGTTGCATCCGGATGCAGCTCCTTGCGACGGGCGGGAAGAATAAGATTGGCGTGTCGGATGAGGAGTGGAAAGTCCACAACTATCCTGAGAGGTTTTCGTTCGTCCAGACCGTGTGCGCGTGGGCCTACTGGCGGAAGAAGAATTCAAATTCAAGGGTAGACCGCAAGTTGGCGCTGCATGTTGTGCTGGATTCTGTGTATCAGGACATTGCCAGCGGACGAATCGATGTGCTCGAGCTCTTGACCTGTGAGGACATTCGCTTCTTCGTCGAGGTGGTCTCCGAAGCGGGCGAGGTCGAGCGGAGGCTCTTTCAAGAGATGCCCGACTACACGCTCGGCACAATGGTCAAGGATCTGCAGTTGTCGGCGACGCAATGGACCATGAAGGTGACCCCACCACCCAGCCGTGACGAGTGCGAGCTTCACCTGACTCCAGAAATACTGGCACAGACGCTGCAGACGCTCGGCGTCGTGCCGGGCAGCACGGTTCACTTCCACCGGACCACCAGTCAGCATGGACCCACTTGCCGTTCTTCATCTACGGTGGAGTAGGTTCGTTTAAGATGTTCTGCCGTTGGACTATGAAAAAGCGGGCCGAAAAAGGCTGGAACGAGGTATTCGGCACTCTTATCATGACGCTCAAGCAGGGCCAAAAGGTTGCACAAGGGCTTCAGTTATGGCCGAGCATTGGCCCGGTGCCGACGCGCCACACGGCTTAAGCCGCACGTAAGAGCATAGAGGAGATAGAGGTCTTGAGGAGTGGGACCACTGAAGACTGCTTTCTCAGTAAACCTATAAACCTATGGAGCAGTGAACGGCTGCCAAGTGGGTGGGGGGAGCAGCCAGACCATCCTGCTTGCTCACAGAACGCGCACACTTACCTTCAGAATGAGGCTAAGGTTGAGTCTCAGGTGGGGCAACGACGAATCTGACAAGGTGGCTTCTCGCCTCTTAACCTCAGCTTTAGCCTTGACCTTCCGATGGGATGCGCGCAGTCAGAGTCGAACTCTGTTCGCCATGAAAGAGAGAAACAGTATGATGCTGGTTGCAACGGGCGTACTCCTAGCGATGTGGCTGTTGATGGCTCCGGCATGCCTCTGGGCACAGAGCGGGGCAGTGCTTGAAGTCGGCAAATTCTCAGCCAGTCAGGTCGGGCAGGCGATGCCCGATGGGTGGAAGCCGCTCACCTTTAAGAAGATTTCTAAACATACTTCCTATGAAGTGGTGAAGAATGGAGATGTGACGGTTGTGAAGGCGGTGAGCGAGGCTTCGGCTTCCGGCTTGACCAAGCCGGTGATGATCGATCCCAAAGAGTACCCGATCGTCCGCTGGCGCTGGAAAATTGACAACGTGCTGAAGGGCAGCGACGTGACTCTCAAGGAGGGCGACGATTTTCCGGCCAGGCTCTACATCACCTTCCAGTACGATCCTGACAAAGTCAGTTTTGGCAAGAAACTCAAGTACAAGGCCGGCCAGGTGATCTTCGGGGATATTCCAATCGGGGCGATCAACTACGTTTGGGAAACGAAGGCACCGGTCGGCACAATTATCGACAACGCCTATACGGATTTTGTCAAGATGGTCGTCGTCGAGAGCGGCACTCAGAACGTAGGTATGTGGATCGACGAAGAGCGGAATATTTACGAGGACTACAAGAAGGCGTTCGGGGAGGAGCCGCCGATGATTAACGGCGTCGCGATTATGAGCGATACGGACAACACCAAGGAGTGCGCCACAGCTTACTACGGTGACATCATGTTCAAAAAGGTGGCCCAATAGACTGCTCACAACCGGTGTTTCCGACCAATACCTGTCCCTCCAAATATCCCTTACCCGAGTCAACCATCCCGCTCATCCGTGATGCTTTTGTGATACTCGCTTGCTATCCTGACAATCATGGCAGATAGGCAAGGCATGAAGCCTCGTAAAATCCTTGTGATTGAAGATGACCGGGACATTGCGCGTCTTCCGGAGCTCCATCTCCATGATCTGGGGTATGACGTTCAAGTGGCGTGTGATGGCGTATCCGGCCTCAAGCAAGCTCTCTCCAAACCCTACGATTTGATTATCCTCGACTTGATGCTTCCGGGGATTGATGGATTGGAGGTATGCCGAAATCTGCGCACCAAACCCAACTACACTCCCATCCTGATGCTGACGGCCAAGTCAACGGAGTTGGACCGGGTTCTGGGCCTGGAGGTCGGCGCCGACGATTATCTGACCAAACCGTTTAGTATTCGGGAACTCCTCGCCAGGGTGAAGGCCTTATTCCGGCGCATGGAGGCGCTCGGATCGCAGCTGGCGTCAGGCACGCAGAACACGATTCAGGCGGGCGATCTTGTGATTGATGTTGAGAAGCGCACGGTCATGCTTCGCGGCAAATCGGTTGACCTGACCGCCAAAGAGTTTGATCTCCTGCTTCAGTTTGCCCAACATCCAGGCCGGGCGTATACCCGCTCTCAACTTCTCGATTTAGTGTGGGGGTATGCACACGCGGGCTACGAGCACACGGTGAACTCTCACATCAACCGGCTGAGGGCGAAGATCGAACGCGATTCCGCCCACCCTCGATATGTGTTGACAGTGTGGGGCATCGGCTACAAATTTTCTGAAGAGCCGCTAGAAGGGTAGCCCGATGTTCAAGACCCTGTATGGGAATCTGGCTGCTGTCCTCCTCGGTCTGTTCTGTGTGATCGGCGTCTTGCTCATCCTGCTGAGTCTCTACACCACCCGGATGTATGTGCACGAAGTGAACCAGAAGCTCAACCGCTCCCTGGCTGAGCACATGGTTGCTGAAAAGATCTTGATGCCGGGGGGGCGAGTGAATGAGGAGGCCCTCAAAGAAATTTTCCACATGCTCATGGTGATCAACCCCAGCATCGAAGTCTATCTGCTCGATGCCGATGGGGCGATCCTGAACTCCTCCGCACCCCCAGGGAAAGTGAAACGACAACGCGTCTCCCTTGCTCCACTCGAACGATTTTTGGGTGGAGTCGATGTACTTCCTATCCTGGGGGACGACCCGCGCGCTCTCGATCGGAAAAAAGTCTTCTCCGTGTCCCCGATCCCGTTGAAGGGTCCGGTTGAGTGCTACCTGTATGTGATCCTGGGCGGTGAGGAATATGACTCAGCTATTCAAATGCTCCAAGGCAGCTACATTTTACGATTGAGTACATGGGCTGTGGCGGGAGGCATTGTGTTTTCCGCGCTGGCGGGGCTTCTCTTGTTTAATCTCTTGACCCGTCGGCTACGAAGGCTCGTCTCGGGGGTAGAAGCGTTTACTCAGAGCAATTTTTCAGCGCAGTTCGATCCGGCACTCCCTTCCAAGGCCTACTCACCGGATGAAATTGACCAGTTGGGGACGACGTTCAATCGGATGGCGGATCGAATCCGTCAGCAAGTGCAAGAACTCAAACAGGCTGACCGGTTGCGCCGTGAACTGGTCGCCAATGTGTCCCATGACCTCCGCACGCCCCTGACATCCCTTCAAGGCTATCTCGATACCCTGCTGATGAAGGAAGGGACGCTGTCGCCGCAGGAGCAACGGACCTATCTTGAAATTGCGACCAAGCACAGCGAGCAATTAGGAACACTGGTGGCCGAGCTGTTTGAACTGGCGAAGCTGGATTCTCGCGAGATGGAGCCGCATGTCGAGGCGTTCTCCCTAGGCGAACTCGTACAAGACGTGGTCCAACAACTCCGGCTTGCTGCAGAACAGAAGCGTATCGGGCTCCACACACACTTTCCGGAAGACCTTCCGTTCGTGTCGGCTGATATTGGGCTCATCGAACGGGTCCTTAAAAACCTCATCGAGAATGCGCTCCGCTACACCCCGCAAGGCGGCACCGTCACCGTGGCCCTTATCCGTGGGGACCAGGCGATCGTGGCACAGGTGACGGATACCGGTTGTGGAATTTCGCCTGAGGATCTCCCGTATATTTTCGACCGATTCTTTCGTGTGGGGGCAAACGACCAGGAACACTCCACTGGAGCGGGACTTGGCCTTGCCATCACCAAGCGAATACTCGATCTCCATGGAAGCACAATTGAGGCCCGAAGCATCCTGAATAGCGGGACGACCTTCACCTTTCACCTGCCCACTGCACACCCCTCCATTGAGCCCACCGGTTTTTCATCGACGAGATACGCACCCCAACGGTGATCGTATCGTGACACGTGGCATGCGTGGAGCGTGATCTCTGCAAGGACTCATGCTGTTGAGCGCAGCCCTTCTTGTGGGGTGTGGCTCGGTAGTGATCTCATCTGCTGGGTTTGTCGGTTGCCAACATCTCCGCAGTCCAACCTCTCTCTGGACCAGACGGTGCCCTCACCACCTTGATGCGGTGACCTGATATCCCGGTCTGATTAAGGCGCTCGGTGCCTCGTGACCAAAATGTGATTGTTGTGTGAGCGTTTCGTGATCGGAGACTGCGATGATCACCAGGCGATCGCGACGCCACATGTCCGTGGGTCCATCATGCACTCGTAACTGAAGGAGGGCGCACAATGAGAGACGTATTTGCCGCCGGGTTGTCCGCGTTGTTGGTGATCTTCGTACTTGTGTGGTTGCCGGCCTGTGGCGGCATGATGGATAAAGAAAAGGCAATGGACAAAGACAAAGCCATGATGGAGAAACCAGGTGGAATGATGATGAAAAAGGAACAGAGCATGGAAGTTAAACCGGAATCGATGATGGGTGCGAAGCTACGCCAGGCTACATTAGTTGGAGCGGCAGGGCATCATGCCTCCGGTACCGCCGCCCTTACAAAGGGCGAGGCAGGCACGTCCTTGCTGACATTCTCGGGCCTCGATATGGATCGGGTGCCGGATGGCCGTGTGTACTTGGCTAAGCACGGTGACTATGCGAAAGGCATCGAAGTAGGAAAGTTGACGGTGTTCCAGGGTGCGGTGACATTCATGATTCCAGCGGGAACCAATATTGATGACTACGATGGTGTGGTGATTTGGTGCAAGAAGTTCGGGGTCGAAATCGGTCACGGGACGTTCATGGGCGGATCGAACAAAGGAATGTGATGTTGGCTAGCCGGAGGTCGATGACGATCAAGTCACCCCATCTTGCGAAGCCCAAGGGCGGACTCATCGAGAGACTCAGGCCCGGTGAGGAGAGGGCCTTCGACGAACTGGTTACCCAACAGCATGGGACGCTCATCCGATTGGCCATGGGTTATGTGGCCAATCGAGACGAGGCGGAAGAAGTCGTGCAGGATACCTGGATGGCGGTGATCCAAAGCCTGAATCGGTTCGAAGGACGGTCGTCCCTTCGCACCTGGATCTGCGGGATTCTGATCCATAAGGCCAAGGATCGCGGTGTGCGCGAGAAGCGCCATACAACCTTCTCGGATTTCGAGTCCTATGACGACGACCATGATGAAGCCGTCGACCCATCTCGTTTCAAACAGAGCGGTGAGTGGGCCGGGCACTGGCCCTTCCCTCCTCAGCCCTGGGATGACCGGACACCGGAGACACTCTTGGTGTCGAAGCAGGCCGTAGACTGTATGCAGCAGGCGATTGACGCTCTGCCGGTCATCCTCAAAGAAGTCTTGATCCTTCGTGATGCGGAGGGGGTACAGACTCAGGACGTTTGCAAGAGGCTGAACATCTCCGAAACCAATCTCTACGTGCGGTTACACAGGGCTCGGGAACGAGTGAGAAAGGCGGTCGAGAGCGCTCTGGGGGCAGGGTGAGGCGCAGGTTGAGGCTGAGGGGACAATAAACGAATCGATCGATATGTAACCGTAGCCTCGACTTCACCCTCATCTTCCTTGAGGGCGATGGGTATCAGGAGACCGAGGATGTCATTCACTTGCTGTTTCAGGAAAAATCAGTCCCTGCCACACCGAACGACATACTGATTAACCCACAAAGCTGTCTCTCTTGCCCCACGTTCAGCTCACAACGTGCGGTCTCTATCTTGTGACTCATATGTGATCAGTGCGTGACAGTTTGGTGATATTTCGCGACTACAGTGGGGCCGTCAATCTAATGACCCGCTCGGTACATATAGGAGGTAAGACATGAGAAAGAATTGGGTGCGCATGGTGGCACTTGTATTGGCATTGTCCGGAGGGTTGATCGGCAACGTCTTTGCCGACCAGAAAGGGCAGATGGTGTACACCATGTCGAATGCCTCATCCGGGAATGCTGTGTTGGCGTTTGAGCAACGTGGCGACACGTTGGTTCCGGCTGGGAGTTTTCCCACGCAAGGCGTCGGATCAGGGGGAGGTCTTGGCAATCAAGGGGCCATTGTCTTGAGTGACGATGGGGAGACGCTCTTGGCCGTCAATGCCGGAAGCGACGAGGTGTCGGTGTTTCGTGTCAATGCCAATGGCTTAACCCTGGCCGATAAGGTGAGCTCGGGCGGGGTGCGCCCGATCAGCATTGCCGTGCATGAGGACTGGGTCTACGTGTTGAATGCGGGCGGAAGCGGCATAGGCAATATTACGGGATTTGTCTTGACGAGTCGCGATACGTTGAAGCCCATCCCTGGATCGACCCGCCCGCTCAGCGGTCCGGCAACGGCGCCGGCACAAGTCGAATTTAACCCCGAGGGAGACACGCTGGTGGTGACGGAAAAAGCTACCAATATCATCGACACCTATACGGTGGATGATTATGGTATTGCGACTGGCCCGGTCTCTCATGTCTCGTCCGGCATCACCCCGTTCGGATTTTCGTTCAATAAGCGAGGGATTCTCATCGTCAGCGAGGCGTTCGGTGGAGCAGCCAACGCCAGCGCGGTCTCTTCATACGCGCTCCACAAGGGTTCGTTGAGGCTCCTCAGCGCCTCAGTCCCAGACTTACAATCGGCGGTGTGTTGGATCGTCGTTACTAAGAACGGAAGATTTGCCTTCGGCAGCAACACCGGCAGCAACAACATTTCCAGTTACAGCGTCGGACGGGACGGGGCACTGACCTTGCTCGCGTCCGTGGCCGCCTCTACCGGAGCCGCCCCTATTGATATGGCATTGAGAGGAAACAGTAAGTTCCTCTATGTCCTCAATGCGACGGCACATTCCATCGACGTGTTGCGTGTCGATCGCAGGAATGGGCAGCTCACTCCAGTGACGAGCGTGTCTGGTCTGCCCGCAGGGGCGAACGGTTTGGTGGCCAGGTAACGGCGTGCCGTGCGATCCGCCGTGTGAGCTATCATGAGCAGGGGAGCCTCGCCCGCGCGAGGCTCCCATTATTCACCCGATGCACGTGGAACGTGAAACCGCTCCCCCCCGTGATGGATGTGGCGGTGCCGGCGGCAGGCCCGAGTCGGACAGGGAGAAGGGTTTGTGCATAGTGGAAGGAACGCGGCATGATAGATCTGACTCGAATTCTGGTGGGCATCATCACTCTCAGCGCACTGATTGGATGGTCACCGGTGTCTGCGGAGACCGGTATCAAGGCTCCGACGATTACGAATGAAACATGGCTGAACAGCGCTCCGCTTCATGAATCCGATCTCAAAGGGAAGGTGGTCTTGGTGGAGTTTTGGACATTCAGCTGCTACAACTGTCGTAATATTGAACCCTACGTGAAACAGTGGCATCGGCAATATGCCGAACAAGGGTTTGTGGTAATCGGCGTTCATTCGCCTGAGTTTTCACACGAACGGGATGTCGATCGTGTTCAGCATTACGTCACAGAGCATGAGATTCGGTTTCCTGTCACCATCGACAACGACTTTTCGACTTGGAACAAGTATGGGAATCGCTACTGGCCAGCCATCTACCTTATCGACAAGCATCGTGTGATCAGGTACGTTCGAGTTGGCGAAGGAGGATATCGGGAGACCGAGCACATAATTCAAACGCTATTGAAAGAGGAAGTACAAGGCTAGCTTCGACTGTATGACCTCACAGCATAGGGGGAAGGCGTCGACTCGATGACCTTGAGCCAGGTGGCGGCACATCATGAACAGGTCGACCTGTTCACAGAGCCGGCTCGTTTGTAGACAAGCCGCGTGTGAAGTGGGTGTGCCGATTGAATAGGGGTTACTCTCCTTCGCCAGAAAGCCCCGCTCGGAAGAGCGAGAATCAATTGCGAGGAGAGCCCTGCGAAGCTTTAGTGAAGGAGGGCTGCGGGGAGTTCCGTATTTCTAATTTGGATGCTCTGCGCAGGAATGCAGTGAGCTTCATTGAATGGAATTCGCAAAGCCGCCTCGCGTAATTTCTGCGCGGACGGTGTCCCCAACCTTCTTTGGCTTGGTCTGTTTCGTGCCCTGGCCCACGTACAGATTAACGTGGTTGCCTTCGTAGTCTTCCACGGTGTAGGTGTTGCCCTCGACCTTCTTGACTGTGCCACCGAACGTCATCCAGGCGGGTCCCGGCCTCTCATCATGATGGCTGGTCTTGGGTACATCGGTACGATCAGGGCTATGACCGGCTGTTTTCGCAGATGAGTGACCGGACTTCTTCTTTTGAGAGTCGTTGGCCAACGCCGGGGTGATCGCCAATGCGATACAGGCCACGGTGCTCACGAGAACCAGGCACATTTTCTTGTGTGCATTCTGCATCATGAACCTCCTTGCAGGGCGAGAGTCTGTTTCATCCTAGAACCATTCAGCAAGGTGTGTGCCGGAGCGTAATATGAGATTGATCGAGAAAGTTCAGTAGGTTAGAGGAGCCGGCGAGAGATGGGCGTTCGCATGCAAAGGAAACAGGAAAAAAACGGCGTAATCCTGTCCAAATATGGCCGTATGTGCCGATGTGAGGCTCGATGCTGGCAGCGCCCTTTACGGCCCTGAACCGAGTGTTCACACCCTTCACGAACCTCATGGCGGGTCGTCCGGTGTTGGCTACGTTTCAGGTCAATCTCCGATGCAATTCCGCCTGCGGGTATTGCGACCTTCCGCTTAATGTCGGTCGATATGAGATGAACAGAGAGGAAATCCAGGGGGTCTTCTCCGGTCTCTATCGTGACGGTGTGCGATTTGTGCTGGTACAGGGGGGCGAGCCGTTGTTGCGGCGAGATTTGCCGGAGATTCTTGAAGACCTTTCGGCGATGGGCTTTCAACTCACGCTGATTACAAACGGCACGAAGCTCACGACGCATCTTGTCGAGCGACTGGGTCGGCTGCCGCTGGCCATCTCGGTGAGCCTGGATACGTTGGATCGAGAGCAGTATCGGCAGATTCGTGGCGCCGATCAGCTGCTCCAGGTCTTAGAGGGCATTGCGCTGTTGAAAGAGTTCCCGCACCCGAAATTTCTCACCTGCATTGTGAGTGAAGTCAATCGCACCGAGGTGCCGGCGGTTGTGCGGTTTGCGCGAGAGCAGGGATTCTTACCGGTGGTGGGTGCCTATCATTGGAACGTCGGCACCTATGGCAGGCCTGATGAGCTGCTCATGTACGATCGATCGAGCGCCGCCGCTGTGTTCAGTGGGCTCCTCGACGACGAGCTGATTCCTCCCGGTTACCTCAGGAAATTTGTCGAGGACAATGTGAGCTGGTTGCGCGGACAGAAACTAGAGCCCTGCGATGCGGGGCGGTACAGCATTGCCATCGATGCATCAGGGAACGTGTCTCCCTGCTTGGCGTTCCCGTCCGTGGGGAACCTCCTCCAATTGTCGTTGAGCGAGATCCTGGGACGTTTCGACCGGAGCGCCATCAAGACCTGTTCCGATCGCTCGTCATGCAATCGCCTCGATGGCCGCGTCGTTGGAACAATCTTGCGCCATCCGATCACGGCGTTGCGTTCAGCGCGGGCATTGACCTCGCGAGGAGCCCTCACAACATGAGTCGTTGGATCGGCGCGATCTTCCTTGTCGTCATCCTGGCCGGCTGTTCAAGCACGCCGCGAACGTTTCAGCCCGCGGATCCCATTGCACCCGATCGGGTATCGCACCGGGCCTGGGATCAGATCGTCCAGGCTCATGTCCGTGATGGGCAAGTGGACTATCCGGCCATACAGACTGGTAGTGTACTTGACGACTACTTGGGGGAGCTCAACCGTATCGATCCTGCGAAATTATCCACGAGACAGCACCAGTTGGCATTTTGGATTAACGCCTACAACGCCTTTGCCGTCAAGGGCATCCTCGACCACTATTCACCGATGACGCTCTGGGGACGCTATCGCTACTTCATCGGCCGGGACTATCAGGTCGGTGGCACCGCCATCAATCTCTACGATCTTGAACGGCAGGTGCTGATTGAGCAGTTTCATGAACCGTTGATGCACTTTGCCATTGTCTGCGCATCCACATCCTGTCCGAAGCTCCAGCCCTGGGCCTATCAGCCGGATCCCCTCGATCGTCAGCTCGATCACGCGGCAAGGATGTTCATCAACGACCCCACGCGCAATCGGTTCGATCGAATACAGAAAGTCGCTGCGCTGTCGATGATCTTTCACTGGTTTGAAAAGGATTTCGTCAACGCTGCAGGATCAGTGTCGGCCTATATTGCTCGCTATGTCGATGATCCTGAATTGGCGAAGGAGCTGATACAGTCGGGCTATCGCATCGAGTATCTCGACTATGACTGGAGTTTGAACGGCATTCCGCCCAAGGAGATGGCACGTGCTGGTACATTCTGATGAAAAGGTACCGATTGCACGCCTGCTGACGTTTCTTGAGCATGGCGAGCGCTTGGCGAACGAATGTGCCAAGGCCCAGGCTGCGCTGGCGCCGGATTCAGGATCGCGTCGCTTCCTCCTCAGCCAGGCTCGACAAGAAGCTGCGCATGCCGTGGTGTTTCAAGGCGCCATTGCCTGGCTCGCACCGAGGCATCTCGGCGATGCGCCGTTTCTGCCGGCGTTGGAAGAGTATCGAACGCTGCTCAATGACGCGCTGGCCCGGAAGGATGTGCTCGAAACGTTTCTGGCTGAGCAGGTTATTCTCGAAGGCCTGGGCGAAGCGATCCTGACGCGTATCGAAGAAGGATTGACCAAGCGCGCGGCGCCATTTGGTCGACTGCGACGAATCTTACTTCAACAAGAAGAGGCTCATCATGGGTTCGGCAGGCGGATGCTTGAACGGGCGATGGCCGAAGGGCGGACCGATGCGGAGACGTTACGTCGCCGCGCGCAGGACTACCTCGCACTCACCGATCGGATGGTCCTGACATTGAGCGATCTCTTTGAGTCGATCGCCGAAGACCCGACAGCCTGGGCGCAGGATGTGCGGAAGTTTCTACCTCCATGGTTGACCGAGGTGCCGGCGTGATCTCGGTCATCATGCCGGCCTACAACGAAGAGCGGGCACTGCCGGACACATTGCGTGCTCTCTTCACCCAACAGGGCGACTACGAAGTGGTCGTCGTCGACGGCGGCAGTACAGATCAGACTCGCGCGATCGTGGAATCCTTTGGGTTCATCGACAGTGCGAGCGCCTCCCGTCGTTCGGCAGATATATCACGAGATACGTTTCACGTTTCACGTTTCACATTTCACGCTCCAAAGGGCCGCGCATCCCAGATGAATGCCGGAGCAAAGGAAGCGCGCGGTGAATGGCTACTCTTTCTTCATGCCGATACGGTCTTGCCTCCGGGCGCAATTCAGCGGCTCAACGAGATGGAAGCAGATCAGACTATTCAAGCCGGTGGATTCATGCACCAGTTCTCCGGCGACGACTGGCGGCTCAAACTAATTTCGTTCCTAGACAATTTCCGCTGCATCCGTAGCCGGATCATTTATGGAGACCAAGCACTCTTCGTCCGCCGTGCGCTTTTCGAACAGCTTGGTGGGTTTCCCAATCGGCTCATACTCGAAGACGTAGCCTTTTGCGAGAGCCTTATCGCCGTAACCACGCCGCTTCTGCTCTCGCCATCCGTCGTGACCGATGCCCGTAAGTTTCTGAAGATGGGAGTCTGGCGCAGTTTTCTGCGCGTACTCCTCATCATTCTCCACGTCGAGTTCCACCTGCCGGTTCTCCCCCGTGCGTTCTTTCAAGATATACGGTAACCGCTATTTCCGTCGTCCTTCGTATAGCCTACGTAGGGTGGCTGTAAAGAAAAATTAGTTGTAAGGATATCCCTCTGCCTTTATCCTACGAAATCCACTCGATCGGATGCCGGTCCATTTTTTAAAGGAGGTTCGTGAATGAAGGGGAGAAACATTCTTCAGTTGTGGGGCGTGGCGGTTGCCTCGCTTGGGATGATGTTCGGTTTGACGGCGAGTCTTGCGCAGGCCGATGGGACACGCGTGAACTTCGAGATCACAGATGAACCAGGGGCTTGGTTCAAGAATACGGCAGGACCGATTGCCGGTACGCAGTCGCTGGCGGTGGCAACGCCAGGGGTCGAAGTGCGGTTCGACGGAAAATCCAATACGGTGCATACCCGCACCAGCCTGATTTTCCCAACCGGCGCGATTAACATGCCGTTCGATACCACGCCTCGCAAGGGTTCGGATACGGTTGTGTTGCATACGCCTGGGCTCTATGTGTTCACGTGCAAGATCCATCCGTATATGTTCGGCGCAGTGATCGTGGACGATCCGAGCACGGCGGGGCTCGATCTCGGTGAGAGCATTACGTTGGTGAATGGGATTACGGTGCCGACCAGCAGCGACCTGGCAACCAGACTGTTGCGTACGTTCTTCATCGCGACCAATCCCGATAACTGGCAGAACTACACGTCGGCTGCTCCCTGGCACATCACCTATCCGAGTGTGGATGTCCGGATTACTGGAGGTGCGGTGGCCAACCTCGCTGCGGTATTGAGCGCCCGCTACGGCAACGACATCGCGTTGAATCCGCTGAGCAATCCTGCGACGGCAGCGGTCGGCGAGATTTGGGTGGACACACAGTTTGAGAAGACTGCGGGCAAAACCAAACCAGGCACGGCCACTGCGGTAAGCGGCCAGACATGGAAACCGACTCGTAAAGTCGCGCTTCCGCAGATCAACATGAACAATCCTCATAACATGTGGACCGATCGTAGTCAGACTCTCATTTATCAGACTCAATGGTTCGACAGTAAGCTCACGGTCTTCAATCGGACGACCGGGCAGTTTTTGAACAACATCTCAGTCGGCGAGTCGCCGGCCCATGTCATGACTCGTGTGGATACGGATCAACTGCACGTCACGCTGAATGGCTCGCCGAACAACGATTCGGTGGTGGAGCTTGCGCCAATGGCCAATGGGGTGCAGCGGCGCATCAACATCGGGCGCGGGAATCCCCATGCCCATTGGATGAGCCATGATGGCAAGAAGATGTCGACGCCGAATGCGTTTACCAAAGACAGCACGCAGTATAACTTTGCGAATGACTCGATTGACGCCATTCTGCCGGTCGGCGCACATCCGATCGCGGTTGGCATGACGCCCGATTCGAAGAAGGCGTATGTGGCGGGTTTCTTGGACAGTAATATCACGGTGATCGATACCCAGACGAAGACGGTTGTGAAGACCATTAATCTGTTGAAGGGTTATGATCCCATTGGAGGGGCTATCACTGGTACTGAATTTGGTGGTGCGTTGCCAATCCAGACGCCGGTGAGTCCAGACGGCAAGAATATGGTCACGGCGAACACGCTGACGGGCACGATTGCGATAATTAATCCGGTGACGGATACGGTTGTGGCGACGCTACTCTGCGACCCTGGTTGCCATGGTGTGCAGTATGGCGCGAAACAAGGTGGCGGCTATTATGCGTACGTTTCCAGTAAGTTTTCGAACAGTTTGCTCATCGTCGACCCCGATCCAAACAACGATGGCGATCCCGCCGATGCTGTTATCGCCGGTCGGATCGTCCTGACGTCAGTTGGGACCACTGCCAGCGATGATACAGTGACGGGCAATCGCGGTATGGGCGGTCAGGGCATCCTGACGATCCCAGTCGTGTATAACGGATGGGTCCAGAATCTGCCGCCAGTGTGGAAGACGCAGTTGACCTCCAAACAGCAGGACCCAATTAAGTAAGAAGTTCTTCAATCCAGCCTGGGGTCACACCCCAGGCTGGATTCTGATCATAACTTCACCGAACCTCACCGACAGATTCTTCCCCTCAGTTCCTGCAGGTGCCGTCTCTTTCGTCTACTCGTGTAACGTATCTGATTCTCGGTTCGGTTTGATTTGAGTAGAGCGCGGACTTGTGTAGGAACCGATTTATTTGTATGATCCACAGCATGAAGCTGTATTGTGCGGGCATCGCAATGGTATTGCTTGCGGCTCTAGTTGCGCCCATTCAGAGCATTGCTGCATCGGACCCTGTCTTGGCTGATTCTGCTATCTTTGGCGATTCGAATAGCCAGCCCGCATCGATCATATCGAAGACCGATGTTCCCGACCACTCTCCACTTGCGGTACCGTCAGACGCGGCCTCCTCCGCAGACATCCGAGACATTCCCTCGATCAGCGGTCGCTATTTTATTGGGGGGAGAACGTTGTTGCCATATGTTGGGGCAGGATTTTCTGGAGGCTACAGCTCAGAGTTCGGTCGTTCCTTAGCTGTGGTTCCTCCCTCCCAGAACGACTTCGGGCTTCGGAGTCAGTTTGGACAAAGCGTTTCCCCGAATGAGTTCCAACTGGGCGTCCGCATTCCGTTTTAGTTGACTTACTAAGGTGACCAGCGTCGCTGTTCTTCCGGTTGGGGCGACCCGAAGATGAGCGCGTGGCTTGGGACTGTGTTGCAGCAAGAAACCACGTTGCGCGTCATGTCACCGGCGACCGTCGAGGCCGGAGTCAACGAAACCGATCCGCGTTCGACACAGGCTGATGACGCCGATCGCAGTGCTCTGGCCAAGGAAATCACCCAGGATTTGGGTGTCGATACGGTTTTCGTCAGTCGCGTGACCGGCTCACCTTCTCATCCAAGCGATTGGGGATGGAAAGCCGAGGGTTCACGCCGCCTCTATTTATATCTGGTGAATCACGATGGCCGTTTGCTCTGGAAGGATCAGCTCCCCTTCACGCTGGTAACAGGCGGAACCCCGCAGTTGGAAGCATCCGTACAAGTCGATTTCGCCCACCATGTGATGCGGCACGTCAAAAAGTTGCATCTGGATGAACTCGGTTACCTTCCAAAGAAAATTTCCTAGTTCTTCCACACTCCTTCTTGCAGCGGCCTCCCTCCTCCGGTAGAGTCTAACCCGCATTATTCATGAACACTTCTGCTGCAATCGCCGATCCGCTGCTACGACGTGCCTTCGGCTGGCGGGCTCGCCCCTCGGACCCTCACCGTACTGCACGAGTACGCATCGGGGCCTCAGGGCTCCGCGCGCCAGTCTCGCAAGGCGGCTCAGCGATTTCGCGACGAACCGTCATGAATAATGCGGGCTAACTCCTTCACCCCGGAGCCTGACTTCTCCATGCCATTGCTTGATGTGCCATTGCTGGTTCGTCTTCAAGCAGAGTTTTGTCTGTCGATGAAGCGACTGCTGAGTGATCTCTGCCTGGATTTGGAAAGCCAATATGCGGATGTCGCCAAATCGTTCGCCTTACCCCTGTCCTACTTTCGGTTCCTCAGTCAAGCACTCGAACGGGATGCGTATGCTCACTGGAAGGTGGTTGGCTGGATCGAAGCGTTGAACGACCTGGTGTATTTCATCGATCTACTGAAACAGATCCGTGATGAACAGAGTCCCCGAGAGTTTGCGGCGGAGCTCTATGCCGAGTGCGAAGAGAAGTTTTTTGAGAACAGCTATCTGGATGATCTGTTTCCACGAGGGGTCTCGCAAGCCTCGGGACTCGAACGGAGACTCAACGAACTGTGCGTCCGCCTTACGCAGGAACTGACACAGGAATCGCTTTGTCTTGTGCCGGGACTTCCGATGTTGTGGTGCGCCTCGCACAAGATTCCGTCCTGGACGATCGAGGTACGGCTTGACCACAACGTTGAGCGGGCAGAGTTGTTCGGAGCAATGGCCATAGGGATAGATGGCGATATGTATGAAGTCCCTCCCTCGGTGAAGAGGGCCCTGAAACAATCAGCCGGGCATGCCATGATTTTGGTCGAGCCGCACGAGCTGTCTCTAAAAATTAAGCGAACCGTGACGCCTCTCTGCACGAGGCGAGGTAATCGATTGGAGTGGAGATGGACGCACCGACCGCCAGTCGTCGCAATCGAGACTCGTTCAGGCGCCATCACTGCCGGACCAACGCTCGTCTATGGGAAGGACCGCCAGCCTCGCACGGTGGCGACCACTTCAACTGATCAGATTGTGAGAGTCGGGCGGGCATGGACCATCATTCAAGAGGCCTGGCCGGAGGGACAGAAGGTCCTCGCGCTCCTAACCGCTCGGATCATCCCGCTCAAGGCCAAAGGTGTCGTCAGCTTCAGCTATCGCCACCGGCCAGGGTTATCATTTATCAACTGCTTCGACCGGAATAACCTCGATCTGATCGACGACCTGATTCATGAAAACAGTCATCACCATTTGAATCTTCTGCTCCGCAAGCATGTGATGTATCACGGTGACCATAATCAGCAGATTTTTTACTCTCCCTGGCGAAGCAGCCTCCGCCCGCTGCGAGGCATTCTCCACGCAACCTTTACCTTTACGATGGGCGCGATGCTGTTCGAGCGGCTCTCAACGTGGGCGTCGGGGGTGGGTGGATCAACTCGATGGAAAAAAACAGGGTTGACCCAGCGTGATTTGCAGCGAGCCAGGTTCCGGTGCCTTGAGGAAGTGGAGTCTGTCCGCTATTCCATCCAAGACTTGGAGTACGCCAGCTGGCATCTCAAGTGGCTCACCGGGTCAGGCCAGCGGCTGGTCAAGCAGTTGGCTGAAGCGATCGAGCAGGTCGAGCAGAATATCGCCCCCCACAGAAAAGCAGTCCTCGCCTCCCAATTCGGCCCAGCCCTCCGCCGCCATGTGAAGGAGCTTCAGAAAGCCCGCCAAACCTACGGACCAGTGCGGTTAGGGAAGGTGTAGCCGCTATTTTGTCTTCGAGTCTTGGTTGCGCTATCATGATTCCATGAAACGCAAGGTCCAGAAGCGGAAAATGAAAGTTGGAGTCGGCTCTGAAAGAATCAAGGCCGTGATCAAAGATCTTCGCAAGCGATATGGGCCAATGCTCAAACGGTTGGCTGACTAAATGAGCAAACGCGGGTGAACCATGAAAGATAAAGCTGCGAAATGTAGACGGAGAAAACCCTTTGACGTTTCAATGGTTAGAATGAAGAACAAGATGGGCGATTCTTTCGCCCAGCAAGTCACGGGTTTTATTAAGCGCCACCATCCTGCCGTAGAAGCTCTTTCTAAGCGGTAATCGACAGAACTGATCGGAAAAACGGCTCCGGACAACGTTCCCATACTTGGCAAAGGTGAGACAGCAAATCACGGGAGGAGACGGCAGAGTTCGGCGGTTTTCTCCATCACCCGCTTCGCTGCGACACGGAAGGATCTGTCAAGCTGGCCGATAACGTCACGGATTCCTGGTCTAACCATCTGATCGACAGCCAGGTCGTCGCATGTGCTGAGTTTCTCTAAGGGCTCCATTTCTTCATCTCAGGGGTGCTAGTACCGAGATCAAGTGTGGGTACGTCTTTTCTAGGACGGAGAGAGGCTTGCGGTTTGCTGCTCTCCTTCTATGACCCCACTCGATTCCCTTGCATGTCGTTGCCCGTGGTATGAGTTTATGGCATACTGTATTCATACCATTGTATGTGAGGTGTGGCTATGTCGAAAATAGCAACGAAGGTGGCGGTCAGCTTGCCCGACAACCTCTACCGGGCTGTTGAGCAAGCCCGCAAGAAAAGTGGGAAGAGCCGTAGCGCCGTGATGCAAGATGCCCTGCATCATTGGCTTCGGCAGCAGGAGCAGGCCGTCTTAATTCGGGAGTATGAGGTTGGCTATCAGAAGAAGCCGGAAAGCAAGCAGGAGGTCAAGGCGGCCGAGGCTTCGGCCGTTCGATTGCTCATCGCGGAGGATTGGTGATGCGGCGAGGAGAAGTCTGGTGGGCTGACCTGCCTGTACCGGCCGGTCGGCGTCCTGTTGTGCTGCTTTCTCGCAACGAAGCGTATGCCATACGAGAGTTGGTGACGGTTGCACCGGTCACGACTCGTGTGCGTCAGATTCCAACCGAGGTCGCGCTGGGAGTCGCAGAGGGGTTACCGAAGCCGTGTGTGGCGAACCTTGATACCATCACCACCATTCCCAAAAACACATTGAGTGAGCGAATTACCATTTTATCACCGGAGAAGCTGACCGCGATCGAACGAGCCGCGAAGTTTGCCTTGGGGTTGTCTGAATAGTTCAGGGTTGAACCAGCACGTCGCCAAACACGGGATGTCAAAACGACGATGATTGATACCCATGTCCTTCATCGAGGGCCGGCAGATGCTCGCAGTCCGCTGGTCAGGAGGTGACTTCATTCGAGAAAGGGTATTGTGCCGACCCATGCAAGAACCCATGATACATGGTTCTACAGTCGTATCTCATTGAAACGGCAATGAGCATGGCGTTATGCTCGAAACATTCGATGGTGTGTTACACGGACAGGAACCGGCCAACCCGTCTCTTCTGCGAATCGGCCTAAACATTGTTGGGTGTAGGAGTCGCACAAAGTGCCCACTATTCTGAGAATTGGCCCGTATCGTTTTTTCTTCTACTCCAACGAGAATAACGAACCGGCGCATATTCACGTGCAAAGAGAGCATGCTTTGGCTAAGTTCTGGCTAGCTCCGGTGGCGTTGGCATCCAGCACGGGTTTTCCTGCTCAAGAGTTAACGAAACTGTCGCGTATGGCGCAGCAAAATGTCGCAACATTTGTGGAGGCTTGGAATGAGTTCTTTAGCTCTAAAAAGTGAACCTCGTGCAGAGCAGGTGCGTTGCACGGACGACGAGTTGGTGGTTGTTCTCACAGACGGCCGTACTTTATCTGTTCCGTTAGCGTGGTTTCCCCGTCTGGCTCACGCCTCGACTCGGCAGCGCTCGAAATATGAGCTGCTTGGAAATGGCAGTGGAATACATTGGCCAATTGCGGATGAAGACATCAGCGTATCGGAACTTTTGGCAGGCAAGCCTTCCATTGAGATGACTGCGTCGGCACCCAACAAACCGCTCAAAGCACGACGCGCCGAAAGACGGCGCGCGCTTTAACGGCTGCACTGAACAGTCGCCCGACGAGACGGTTTAGAATGTGATACGCGAGATCGCCGGCGGCAAGGGGTGGACGGTGTGGCATGGAGAATCTTCATGCTGAAACCGGTGCGATGCTGTCAATGAAAGACTCCCGACCCCTTTGCTGTTCCTCAATCTTGAAAAGACTCCCTTTTTCGGCTCTTCGCGTGGTCGAGTGGGTGGAAGTTGACGTTTTCAAAGGGTTGGCAACATGCAGGTCAGTATCTTAAGTTTCAAGTATTCTTCGTCGCGCAGTCCGTATGCGCGT
>Ga0163153_10001548_pt1 | contig 36166 bp, 37 predicted proteins | sample OliLakLV19MP6IB1_FD_148629 | JGI IMG/M metagenome (GOLD analysis project Ga0163153, IMG submission 148629) | Freshwater microbial mat bacterial communities from Lake Vanda, McMurdo Dry Valleys, Antarctica - Oligotrophic Lake LV.19.MP6.IB-1 | ecosystem: Environmental > Aquatic > Freshwater >... | reverse complement strand
TGCCGAACTGAATCGAAACCGGTTCGACCCGACTGGACTCGACTTTATTACGTTTGCCATTCAACCGCAAGAGCATGCCTATGACGATCTTTCATTAATGGAAACTATCGAAGCTCAGGCGGATGTGGTGAAAAGTGCGCAAGCCATATACAAGCCACTGCCTATGCAAATTTCGCCCGTCACATTAAGGAAGCGATTCAATCCGTATGCAAATTCAATCGAGAAAAGAGTTCTTTCAAATGATAATAAATATGATCCTAGACAACTCACAACGTTTGCTGCCGATTGGACTGATCAGAGCATTACTCAATTAGTGTCAGCGGGCGTGTATTCGATAACGCTCTACCAAACTGTGGGGCGACAAGGTGTTATGTCTGTTGATGGTGATCCGTATCCTGTTTATAAGGTGCTAAAGAAGTTATCTGACTAATACCTAATTTTGAATTTCCGTTGCTGAGATCACGCTGACGTTCGTATTAAAGGTCAAAAACCGGATCGTAAAATTCTTCTCGCCAATTATTATGTCTCAGCAGGTTACATAAGTCTGAACTTACTACTGGTTCGGCTTTAGAATTAGTTGAATTTGCATTGAATCGTCTTACCTTATTACCGTAAATATCCTTTGTTAAAGTTTGGATTGAATTATTAAACCCGCATTATGCAATAGAAATGCATTTGCATAATTTGACGAATGAAAATCAAACACTTACGTTGAAAAATATTTTCCCCATAGGTGATTTTCATTGTCAGGTCATGATCCTGATAGAAGCACCAGGGTTTAACCTTGACAAAACATTCTTAGAACTATTCTTGGTTTGTTTATGGCACTCGCAGCTATCGGGCATCGCACTCTTTCACGTTCAGAATTTCAAGCCAAGATTCCAAACTGGATACCCGTCAGTGAAGATCTGGTCGTTATTTTATCCGGTTTGGTTGAATTAGGATTTGGATTGGCAATGATCTTTTGGAAGAAAGAAAGAATCAAAGTTAGCATTGCACGCGCAGTGTTCTCCATTTTAATTTTCCCGGGTAACATTGCCCAATACATGAATCATACAAATGCCTTTGGATTAGACACCGATGAAGCCAGACTTATACGACTGTTTTTTCAACCCGTACTAATTTTATGGGCATTGTGGTCTACTGGCGCGCTGAAGTTAATTCTAAAAAGATAACGATGTTCCTTGGCGGAGACGAAGTTTGAACTGAGAAACCCATGGTATCAAATAAAGAGCAAGCGAAAAACCAATTAAAGACCCATGCGGCATAACGGAACTGTTGGGAAGCAAGAACCTTTATACAAAGGTTGGTTAATTCTGTGAGCTGATGGTGAGAGATTCCGCTCAAGCGGGCTCGGTCAAACATCATCGAACGGTAGCGAAACGTTTTGACAGATGAACATTGTAACTAACGAATGAGGAATTATCTCTACACATACGAGATTATCTACCCGAACTGAAAAAGATGGAAACCATCAAGTACTGACTGATGCTGTTGATTGTAAATGTTAACCCCAATACCTTTTTGGCATGGTTCTGCACTTCGGTGCATCACACTTAACATCCATAAAACTATGAGAACGAGTATTAAGATTATTGCCTTTGCATTCGCACTTGTCGTGTGGCAAGCTTGCGGACCAAAATCAAATGAAGCAACTGCCGTTATGCAAACCGAAACTGCAACCGCAGAAAAGGAAGCAGAAATGAAAAAGGGAAACGCACAAGCCAAGTGGGCCAAAATTGAACAAGCCCGAATTGAAAAGGCTGAACAAAGACGGTTAGCAGCAATTGAAAAAGCTAAGGCAACCCCTAGTTATAAGGATGCCAATGGCAAAATTATCTATTATAAAACAGAGGTTGATCCAACTTTTCCAGGTGGCGACAATGCCATGATGAAGTACCTGAACGATAATATCAGTTATCCACAGCGAGCTCAAGACAATGGAATCGAAGGAACAGTGTTCGTAGATTTTGTTGTAGATGAAAAGGGCAACGTAACCCAGGTGAATGCGGCCGATTTTGTTGGTGATCAAGACCAGTCATTGATGGACGAATCAATGCGCGTGGTTAAATCAATGCCAGTATGGGTTGCCGGCAAACAAAATGGAAAAACTGTTGCTACTGCATACAGTCTCCCCGTTACGTTTCGGTTAGCAAACTAATTAGGTTATCGTTATTCCAGGAAGGGCGAAAAGTTGCAGCCCTTTTTACTTCAGGCCTAATATAAAAATAAGAGGTGGTCCATCAATCTTAAAAACGACAATACTAAATCCATCAAAACTCTTAAAATCCAATATCCATAAGATTTTTATAATCAATCCGTCAAACTATCCACAAACACGTCAACAAAAAAAAACATGAAAACTTACATACTTACAGCATTTACTTTACTACTTATAACAACGGCTGCTCAGGCGCAGAATATAAACTTAGGAATCAAAGGCGGCTTAAACGCTTATACAATTAAGGGCGATAACACCAGCAATTTCGATCCTAAATATAGTTTCCATGTTGGCTTGCTTGGGCACATTCATATGGTTGACCAATTTGCGCTTCAGCCGGAAGTTAATTTTTCGGCACAAGGCACGCGATATAAAAGCAACGGTGCCGACTCAAATCTTGACTTGAACTATATAAACATACCGCTACTTTTTCAGTACATGTTTGATAATGGGTTTAGATTAGAAGCGGGCCCACAGTTGGGCATTTTGGCTAGTGCCAAATCTAAATTGGGCAACACTACTACCGATGTAAAATCCAATTTCAAAAGCACGGACATTGGATTAGTAATAGGCATGAGCTACGTTAAGCCATCCACTGGGCTCGGCTTCGACATTCGATACAATTATGGCATCACGAATATTAATGAAAGTACCACTGTTAATGCTTACAACCGCGGCTTTCAGGTAGGTCTATTTTATCTTTTTAAACACACAGATTAAAAAAGATAAGGGACGGGGCAGCAGAAATTCCATTGCCCCATCCCTTTGCTTTGCCCCATCAATATCAATGCTGTAGCGACTATTTTCTCCACCGCATTATATACAGCCCTCTAATTAAAGTACCTTCCTCACCTAAAAAAATACCTTGATCATCCGGCTTGGTCAGCGGGGCCCTGGAAGTTATAAGCCCTATACCAATACTCAGACTTTGACTTAAGGGCATCTCTAAAAACCCTTGCTTTCATTACCTCAACCCCTGCCCCTTCTCCATCCCGATAACTATCGGGAGAGAAGGGTAAGTTGAGTTTTTAGAGATGCCCTGAGCTAAATCGCGCCATTTCCAATAAGTGAAAACCTGAAAACAATCCTTAATTAATCCATCGCGTATTTACCCAATTGCGCTGCGCTTCTATGTCAAGCATCATCTCTCGAAGAGGACGATGCGATATACTCTGATTTGTGATTAAGAAGTTACGATTACTCATTGTGGATGTGGAGTTAACGATGGGTTGAAAGGATACCGCATCGTCCCGGGGCGGAGACGATGCTTGACAAGCAAAACAATCCTTAATTAATCCATCGCGTATTTACCCGATTGCGCTGCGCTTCCGGAGTTCTATGTCAAGCATCGTCTCTCGAAGAGGACGATGCGATATACTCTGATTACTGATTAAGAATTTACGATCACGCATTATGTGGATGTGGAGCTAACGATGGGTTGAAAGACCGCATCGTCCCGGGGCGGAGCCGATGCTTGACAAGCAAAACAATCCTTAATTAATCCATCGCGTATTTACCCAATTGCGCTGCGCTATGTCAAGCATCGTCTCTCGAAGAGGACGATGCGATATACTCTGATTACTGATTAAGAATTTACGATCACGCATTATGTGGATGTGGAGCTAACGATGGGTTGAAAGACCGCATCGTCCCGGGGCGGAGCCGATGCTTGACAAGCAAAACAATCCTTAATTAATCCATCGCGTATTTACCCAATTGCGCTGCGCTTCCGGAGTTAGAAATGTCCAGGCCACGATGCGACTTGTCTTGTTTCCGTGAGTCATTGGAATCGTTTTTTGTTCAATAGCTTTTGCATGTTTAAGAGCCGTGTAAACATTTTTAAGAGTAGCCGATTTAGAAATCAAGGTGGAAAACCAAAAGCAGGACGATGAAAATTGTTTGCTTTCGGTGATCATTTTTTGCACGAATTTCTCTTCACCGCCTTCACACCACAACTCATTGTTCATACCGCCAAAGTTCAGCGTTGGTTTAGTAATTCGTTTCGTATTCAGGTTGTTTAATTTACGAAGCGTTCCCGAGTGGGCTTCTTGTAAGGAAGCATGAAATGGCGGATTACAAATTGTTAAATCGAAGTATTCATCTTTTTGAATAATGCCCCTGAAAATATCTTTTGCATGCGGTTGTAAGCGAAGTTCAACCTTTCCCTTTAAAGAGACGTTCTCTTGTACAATTTTTTGAGCCGATCGAATGGCAGCAGGTTCACTATCTGAGCCCACAAAAGACCAGCCGTATTCTTTATTCCCAATAATGGGATAAATGCAATTTGCGCCAACACCAATATCGAGGCATTTTATTTTATTGCCCACCGGAATTATTTCAGTAGTGCAGCTCCCTAATAAATCGGCCAGATGATGAAGGTAATCCGCCCTTCCCGGAACCGGTGGACACAAGTAACCCAATGGAAGATTCCAGCAATCAATATCATAGTAATGTTTCAACAATGCTTTATTCAGCATCATTACTGCAGCAGGGTTTGAAAAGTCTATCGATTCATCTTGGTACTCATTCAACCGGACGAATGGTTTCAATTCAGGAGCCGTGGAAATGAGTTCGCTGAAATTATAACGGGTGCGATGTCTGTTCCGCGGATGTAAGCCAGACTTTTCTTTTGGATGTTCTTTCTTTTGTTGAAGTTTCAAAGCCGCGGTGGTTTTGTTGCAGTGCAAAACGCTAACGCAAAGAAATGCTTTTTTTCATCTGTTTAATAATAGTTCAATCTAGTACTCTTGCGTACAGGTTGGAGAAATAGGTATTCACCCTTCCACTTCTGCAAAATATTTCTTTGAAAGTTCCATATAGCCAACTGCAATTCGCTTACCATCGCGGCTAGGAACTTCAATCAGTTCCCACGGATAGTCTCCTAAAACTTCTGGATTATTCTGTAGCAGTTCACCCAACATGAAAAGATGATCGGTCGAGATTCGTTTTACAATCATGCCGGATTTAAGCGTGACTTCTGATGTAATAGGTACAAACATAATTATTAAGAATTGATGGCTAGCGATTACAGATCAATGATCATACCACTGAATTGACGAACCCGCTGCAATCATTGCCAAGCTGCCTACAGCGATTCGCTACTGAGTTGCATAGTGCCATGAGGTCTAAATACCTCAGTGTGATTGCAATTTTGTTTAATATTTTCTACAATAAGATGCGGCAGCCACTAACATAGATCTGCCAAAGCATACTCAAACTCTGAACTGAAATTATAACGGGTGCGATGCCTGACCCTTGGATTAACCAGACTTTTTCTTTTGGATGTTCTTTCTTTTGCTGAAGTTTCAAAAGCTCGGTATGGTTTTGTTGCAGAGCAAAAACGCTGGGCAAAGAAAATGCTTTTTTTCACCTCTATTAGATTTCAATCTAGTACTCCCCTACTGTATGGGATTTTGTTTTCCGGCCATGCCCATCAGTTTGGTATTGCACGCCAGACACTCCTTATATAATTAAGGCTATTGAATATGAAAGTAACGATTTCTTCTTCTTCGCAGAGTCTCCGTCTCGGGGACTCTGCGCCCCTACGAATTGTCGACTGCTGCTGCTCTAAGACTCACGCGCTACTTGCCCGTCATTTCTTCGCACCCATTGTCCGACAGAGTCCCCGAGACGGGAGACTCTGCGGGGAAAGCAGCTATCGATTATGGGCGTAACGTGGTTCCGTCAGAGACCCAAGGCGGTGAAGTTGCGTGGAATTAGTGTTCCATTTCAGAGCTCCCTTTTTAAGGGGCTTTCTTAGGGATTGAGCAAGCCAATGCCCTAAATACTTCCACCATGCATGATAACATTGGATTTTTGGCCGTTCTGCACAGACCCTGATGCATATAATTTAAACTAATCTAGATATATTGCGTTTTGCAATTGGAAAAGAGGCAATAATCTATGACAATTCTAAAGATAGTATACTCTGTGGAGTATAATCATATTTTGACATTTTCTTCAGAGTATAGAAAGGTCATTGCCCCTTATTTCAAATATCCTAATCTTAGTTATGGCTTTGAAGACCTTGACTCCTTTAACGAATCAATTCGACTGATCTTTTCAAAAGAACATTATGCTGTTCATTGTAGAAAAGATGCGGTAATTTTTGTTTATGAGGGTCCTATCGAAAATGTGATGAATAGCAGTAGTCCTCCTATGGATTTTCTATTCGACATTGTAAATTCTATCAGTCAGATACCTGGTTTTGGAAATTTTACGCATCATCAATTGCAATTATTTGGTGTAGTTGAAGCTGAGAATATTTGCGAGGTGTCAAATGCTGTTGAGAAAAGTAGCTTTATAAAGAAAGTCCCTTTTGATGTACTAGATGATTTTGCTGTTGTTTTTGAATCTAAGGATGACAATAAAGCTTCAAAATTTGAAATAGGTAACTTCAAGGCACAAGATGTTGATAGATTTAAATTGTCCGAGTTTAAGTCGGACTTTAATGAAGGTTTGAGAACTAAATCAGGATACCTTTATAACTTGACCATAAAAGAAAAATCTGATAAGGCATCCTTCAGTAGATATAAAGCTTTTCTAGATTCAACCAAAAAGAAATTATATGAATTTCCTTAAAGAGTTTGATTCAGTAGGTGATTCACGAATTTCAAACAGACAACCTGAAGCAATTGATTCTGATGTGTTTTCTGTTGTCAGAGATTCAATTTCAGACTTCATGTTTCATTTTGAAGGAAGTGAAAATATAATAACACATCCTGAAGTAAATAAACTTGATGACTTTTCAGCCCTTAATAAGGAAATTAGCATTCAGAATGTATTCATTGATAATAGATGGATTCCCACGAGCTCTTATTCTGCTAGGGTTGTAGATTCTCGAAACAAAACTGTCACTTTAGAATTGGTCATTGATAAGGAGAATCTGCAAACAGAGGAGAGGATGTTTCAACAAGATTTTTTTGAGAATGGTCAAGAGATTCAATTGGGGCAATTCTTTAAAGTAAAATGCTTCAGAAGACCCAATTGCGAAATGATTCAAGTTATTGATGGCCAAGGTATAGTTAATGAAGCTGATTTCCCATCCGTTGATTTCAGTAAAATTATTTCAACCTCTCTTTTTAAATAGATAATTTGAAGGTAGAGTTCCTAAATGTTGACCAAGGGGATAGTATTCTGATTACTTGGCCAGAGCAACCTAATAAATGTGGAATAATCGATTGCTCAAAAGAGAATGGTAATCCCATTCTAAATTTAGTAAAATCACTAGGCATTTCAGAAATAGAATTTATTATTCTATCACACCCTCATGTTGATCACTTTTCTGGAGTTACTGAATTGCTTAAATACTGCAAGGCTAACAGAATTCAGGTAAATAATCTGGGACTTACATTTGACACACTAGTGTCAATAGCTTATTTCAAATTTTACTCTTACACCAATCAATTAATGTTGAAAGATTTCTTTGACGAAATTCTTGAGCAGGTCAGAAAGCCAAAGACATCGTATTTAAAAAATCTATTCCAAATTTCAAAAGATACGGCTGCACTCAAGCTTAATAACTTAACAATCACATTCAGGAGTCCAATACTTTCAGAAACAATTAAAATACATAGGGCACTTTCAAAGCTAGGAAATGGTGAAATTGTCTCTCCGCCAAATTTGAATGTGTTTAGTACAATAATCGAACTCGAATATAACGGTAAGTTTATTTTATTAACATCGGATGCTATCTTAAGCTATTTCAAAAAATTGAGTAGCTTTTATACTTCAAATCCATCTATAAAATTCGAATTAGTTCAGATTCCACACCACGGGTCTAGTCAAAATCACTTTCCGAAATTTTGGGATGATCTAAATGTTATTTTGGATTGCCCAGCAGTTTTTTCTGTTGGAGATGAACCAAAAGATGAATTGCCGGATCATGATGTAGTAAGTCATATTGATTCTTTAAAATTCAAAATTCATTCAACTAACTATGTTTATGGTTTGAAAGATCATTTTGGCGGAAAGACTGTAGGTTCTTCAACACCAGCAATTTTGTCAAGTGTTGGTAAGCTCGTTAAAACTACATATCACGGTTTACAATCTAATTTTTTTGGCAATCAAGCATTTACATTTTAACTCGCAACACACATTGTCAGCGCCCTCCATCCCGATGGCTATCTTCCTAAATTCTCAATTCTTTTCTTTAATAGTTGTGTTCTCCATTTTAGGAGACATGAATTCAGGCAGGCCGGCTCCTTTCAACATGTCGCTGTACTTAGAAATGTCCTTGCTGATTATTTCCTCAAGCTCTGCTTTAAAAATTTTCCACTGCTCCAGATAATCCACCGTTACATCTTTAGTACCCTGAGTTACGGGCACATTACCATCGCCCATTTCGTTCAATAGAATTTTGTACTTCACCAACAAGCGTGCTTCAAACTGGTAATTATTTTGTTGGGTGCGCAATTCCTTTTGCAAGATGTTCTCGATCCAGGTATCAATTTTTTCATTCAAGGCCTTACCCCCATCTGTTAAATTCTTTGAGCTGGATTCCTGCAAAATAAAATCAAGCTGCTGCTTTACTTTTTGCAGATGCCGCACTCCTCTTGTCATTTCAGTAGCGGCTACCAGCAGGGATGCAGAAAGTTGGTCGCGCTCCGCATAGCCCGAAGCTGCTCCCGGAATACTCTTTTCAATTCTTGGATCGATTTTGATTTCAAAATCTTGAGTCTGCGTAAAGCTACCCACCTTAAAGCGGGCCTGATATTTTCCGGGCGCAGCATCATAGGCACTCAAATCGCGATTGGTCATGGTGAGCTCTTTGATGCAATCAAACTGGCCTACGCGCATGTTCCAGTTCCAGGTGTGTGCACCGGCTGTTCGTAACAATTGCTTTTTAATAAAGGAATCACATGCTGTCTTTGGGCTGTCGCTAGATTCAGCATATACCACACGTCCGGCCTGATCGAGGATCTCCATCGACATGGGCAAATCCGCTCCTACTTCCTTGTTTATTACATACGTTATTTGTGCTCCTGCAGTAGGGTTTTTACCTTGGTCACCGTTTAGACTAAAGGCACTCGCCAATGGGGCATAAACATCGCGGGGTTTGTATAAGTAATACGCTGCACTTGTCACTTTATCCGAAATCTGATGGAGCGGAGTTAGGTCATCTAAAATCCACAGCGCTCTTCCTTGTGTTGCCACCACCAGATCTTTTCGCTTCACGCGCAAGTCGGTGATAGGCACTTGCGGAAGATTATTTTGAAGGGATTGCCAGTTGCTGCCATCATCAAAGGATACATACAAACCGTTCTCTGTACCAGCGTAAAGTAATCCTTCGTGATCCGGATCCTCTCTTACAGTGCGTGCAAAGGTGTTAGTGGGAATTCCACTTACAATCTCTATCCATGTCTTTCCGTAGTTCTTGGTTTTAAATATGTGAGGCATAAAATCATTCATCTTGTAACCTGCCACTGCAATGTAGGCTGAGGCCGGATCGTGTGGGGATGGTTCCACCACATTGATGATGGCTTCTTTTAATCCTTTAGGTGTTACGTTGGTCCATGTTTTACCTCCGTCTTGCGTTACGTGAACCAGTCCATCATCTGAACCAACCCAAATAACTCCTTCCTTCAGCAATGACTCTTCTATATTGAATACGTTGTTGTAACTCTCCGCTGTAATTTGTTCGTTGCTAATGGGTGTTCCGCCTTTACCCTGATGTGCTTTGTCGTTGCGTGTTAAGTCTCCGCTAAGTACTTCCCAATGCACACCGCGGTCAGCAGATTTCATCATGAATTGCGATCCGTAGTAAATTACGTTGGGGTTATGTGGCGATACCAGCACGGGGCCGTTCCAGTTGGCGCGGTATTTCAAATTCTTAGGTTGCTCGCCACTTACCTGCTCGGGAAAAGGCCGCACCATGCGCGTGTTGTCTATTTGACTGTCCCATTCAACAAAGTTACCGGCAAAAAACGTGGAGTAAATAAACCTTGGGTTGTTGGCATCAAATGCAACCGTAGAGGATTCGCCCGCGCGCAATTCATTCCAGTGCATGCGACCAATGCCTTGATCTTGTGATGTGCTGTTGATGGCTATCGTTGTGTTGTCTTGCTGGCCAGAATAAATGCGATAAGGATATTGGTTGTCGGTAATGGCGCGATAAAATTGTCCGGTGGGTTGGTTCATTAAAGTAGACCACGTGTTACCGCCATTGTAGGTAACAGCAGCGCCACCATCGTTGGCATTAATCATATTTTTACTGTTGCCAGGATTGATCCAGAGCGCATGATGATCGGGATGGCTGCCGCGCACGGCAACGAATGTTTTGCCACCGTCAATGGATTTCATCAGGTCGCTATTCATTACCCATAGCTCATCTTCGTCATTGGGGTCAGCAATGATGTGCATGTAATACCATGCACGGGCAAATGTAGTTGGGTCATTACTGGTTTGTCTAAAGGTTTCGCCTCCATCATCCGAGCGATACACTCCGCCTTCTCTTTCCAACGCTTCAATGGCAAGGTAAACTACCTTCGGGTTGGCCGCAGAGATGGCCACACCTATTTTACCTTTGAGGTCGGGTAATCCTTTCTTAATTTCTTTCCATGTTACCCCACCATCGGTAGTCTTATACACACGACTGCCTGGCCCGCCACTTTGCACCACCCAGGGTTTGCGATTGAAGTCCCATGAAGTCACCATCATAATATTTGGATTGGACGCATCCACAGATAAGTCGGCAATACCAGAGTTTTCATTTACATAAAGAATCTTTTTCCAGTTTTTACCCCCGTCTTCCGAGAGGTAAACACCGCGCTCTGGGTTGGGCGCATAGGGATTACCTTGTGCAGCCATGTATACTTTATTAGGGTCGCGCGGATGTACAAACACTTTACTTATATGGCGCGTGGCCTCCATGCCCAGATGCGTCCATGTAGTTCCTGCATCTGTTGATTTGTAAATCCCATCACCATGGGAGGTCTTAACACCACGCACGGGTCCTTCGCCCGTGCCTACGTAAATGATATTGGGGTCAGAGGGTGCTACCGCAATGGACCCAATTCCGGTGGTATTGAAATATCCATCAGAAATATTATTCCAGGTAGTGCCGCCATCGGTAGTTTTCCAAACGCCACCGCCCGTGGCGCCCATATAGTAGGTGAAAATATCATTCGGCACTCCGGTGATCGTAGTGGCGCGACCCCCGCGGAAAGGGCCAATGTTGCGGTAGGTAAGGGTTTGGTATAATTTCTTATCGACAACATCTGTTGCCTTAGGTTGACTATAACCAATAGTACTAAGACCAAGACTTAACAGGATGAGAAGGAAATTAACTTTCATAATTATGGGCTTTCGGTGAATATGATATTATTTTAAGTAAGACTTTCAATGACTTAAAGTACAGCGCTGAAATGTAGAATAAATAGTACTAAGAATTGACTTAATACATTATGAACGGCTATGCGTGGCGTGGCCATGTATTAATAAACAGCAAATGTCTACTGAGTTATGGGTTCACAAATCAGAAACAAGTTTAATTCCATCCGCCTCAAGAATAATTTTACGTTGTTTGTATAACGTGCCAATGGCTTTTTTGTAGGTTTTCTTACTGATCTTTAATGCCTCATAAATTTCTTCGGGCGTACTCTTATCCGCCAGCGGTAAAAATCCTTTGTTTGCTTGCAGCTTGGCGAGTATCATTTCACAATTCGGATCATTGAAGTTTTCAAATCCTATTGGCTGCAACGAGATATCTATTTTATTATCATCCCGAATCTGTTTCACATAACCCTTTACCTTATCGCCAATATTAAGTTTGGTGAAGATGTCACTTTCAAAGATCAAGCCTTCGTGTTGTTGATTTATAATAACCGAAAACCCGAGGTCGGTCTTTTTCATGATCATCACGTCAACCTCATCCCCTACCACTATTGTGAGTTCAATATTGGTAAGCCGCTTCTCGATTTTATTGGTAGCATACAAACGGTCTGTCTCTTTATCCAGCTCGAGGTAAACAATATACCAGCGGCCTTCCTCCATTTTTTGTCGCTGCTCGCGGAACGGTACCAGCAGATCTTTCTCTAAGCCCCAATTAAGAAAAGCCCCTACCGCGCTAACCGAGGCCACACGCAGAAAAGCAAACTGATGCAACAAAATTTTTGGTTCGAGATTGGTGGCAATTTTTCGTTCCTCGTAATCACGATAAACAAACACGCGCAACTTTTCACCTAACGTAAAGTCCTCTGGACAATATTTATTCGGCAGCAGCACATCCTCTGTTTCTTCTTCATCGCCTAAATACAAGCCTACAGAAGTGTGGCGTAGTATGATTAAGTCCTGGTGTTGTCCGATGGGTATCAATGGGTAGAAATTTTGGCAAAGTTAAACAATATTGGCAGCGATTGATGGATAGGGTTTTTCTGAGATTCTGCGAAAAAAAAGCACTGGTAAGCCGAATACATTGTTCAGGCCACCTATGTATCCTTGGCACTAGAAAATCCGTCAATAGGAGCATGCAATCTAAATCCTTCGAAAACGAGTTTCTTAAAAATTTGGAATTGCTCAGTAAAGAGGAACAAGATAATGCGTTGGCATATATTAAATCACTCCCAACACGAAGGCAAAGTCAGTCTGAGCCTTTGCAATTTGCAGGTAGTCTGAATGCCAAATCAATTCGTGAAATGACCGAAGCTATCGAAGCTGGTTGCGAAACTATTGGTAAAAATAGTTGGTAAGAATTATCTGATCGATACTAATATCGTTAGCGGTCTTTTTGCAAATGAGCTGTCAACTATTGAAAGAATTAAATCTCAATCGGGTGGTGTATCTGTTCCGAGTATAGTGATTGGCGAATTGTTTTATGGAGCCGGGCAATCAAGTAAAAAAGAATCGAATTGAAGGGGAATTGAAGAATTTGCCCAAACTTTATTAAGGGCATCCCTAAAAACCCTTGCTCTCATTACCTCAACCCCAGCCCCTTCTACCAAAAGAGAAGGGTAAGCGGAGTTTTTAGAGATGCCCATAATTACAGATTGTGATCTCGACACTGCCCGTCATTATGCCCTTGTAAAAAGTTACCTGAAATCTAAAAGAACTTCGATACCTGAGAATGATATTTGGATTGCTGCGTTGGCTAAATAACATGACTTAACGTTGGTTACAAGATATAACCATTTTAATAACATACAAGAACTGTTACTCGAAAGTTGGTAAATGCTGTCCATCCGATCAAGGAGAAGGAAGCATCTTTTATCAAGTCTTAGTTTATGGATGTTAATACCGCCTATTAAACAATTACTTTAGCGCCATTCTAAATTTTCAACTGTGTATTTTAACTAGTCAAAATTTGGGTTTGAAATATAACCGATTTGCCAACCTGCTATCGTTTTATACATTTCAAATTTATATTCCAGAGAATTTATTCGAGGCCATTTTACTTCAATTACTGCAACCGAAGCATTCATAGAAATGGTTTTAAATTTTATGTGGTCAATCTGGTCCAAAACTAAATCCGGTTCCTGCGTAATCAATACAAAATCAAAATCGAAACCTTCAGGCACATCTGATTGAAGCGGATGGTCGCTTAGTTTGCTAGCTTTATCATCAAAATAAACTTTCCAGTGCTTTATGTATTTCCGCGAAATACATTGACTGGTTTTAAGAAAGTTCAGATAGTCTGTGCAGGCCGCTTTATTAACCATAAAATTATCAGCACTATCTTTTATCAGAATGGGAAAATTATTTGCATTGCTCAAATTAACCTTATACCATTTCAAAAATTTAATAATTACTTGCTGTGCCTTTGCTGTATCATTTTTCATCAGTATAATTTTTTCTGGATTAGCTGCAACGGCATTACCAAGGCAACACAAAACCAGGCTACAGATTATGATTGGTTTTGACAAAAAGCGTTGAATGCTATTTGTATTCATTACTTCGTAGAGTATAGATACTTTGACTTTTGAAATCATATTATAAATGCTGTGTTTATTGTTAATAAGCGGACAGTTATATTTTCAATAATTGAAATCAATTTTCAGATAATATTTATTGTATGATTTTAGTAATAGTTGACAATTATCGAAACTATAAATTTCTTTCAACTTGTCACTATTTAGATTTATGAATTTAAGTTTCAATTTCTTTTTTTAAATTTAATTGTTCGTGTTGTCGGCTAAGCTACCTCCTGTTATAAGCAGATTTTGTCACTCTGAAATTATTTCAATTGCTTTATCGCTGGCTTTTATAAAGTTAGAAAATGAATTTGATATGTATATATCGGGTGTTAATGAACCTTCCATGTTTTTCCAGTTTTCCCAGTATTTTGTAGAATAAGTCACTCGCATATTTAGATTTGGCAACTCGAAACTTTTAATCTCTCCAAAGTGATTTATATTCCCTCCGGTAGCCTCTCCTACAAATGTTGCATTTGTAGTCCTCTTTAACTCAATTGCGTTCATTAACGATGAGGACATAACTTTTTCTCCTATCAAAACAAAAAAACTATTTTTATTGTTCAAGACACTTTTTTTAATAGCCGTTATGAATGGATTTAGCATGGCAGAATTACCACCGCCATTAAATCTCAAGTCTAAAATTAATTTAGCGGGTTTTTTTTCATTAATGACGTCAAATAGCCTTTTGTTAAACGATGCAAAAGATTCATTTTCGCTTTCAGCACAACTCCTATAATTGAAATAAAGTATTCTATTGCTTTCATTATACTGAAACCAGTAATTACTGTGAGAACTGTAGGCCAAAAGCTTATTATAAGGTTCAGCGTATTTCCAATTTGTAATAACCTCTTTTTTAATTGAACTCACTGTAATAATTATTGTATCCCCGTGTAGGGATAAAAGTTTAAATTTTATTTCCAGGAGATTTTTGATGATACCAAGTCCTTGTAGAATGGAAGTATTGTTCAAATAAAATGTTTCAAAGTATTTAGAGTACGAAAGATTGTCTTGTTTGATAGTCGTTTTCAATAAGGAAGTGATTTCCGCAACAGAGGTCGCATCTATTGAAAGCACTTCGTAAAGTAAATATTTTTTATGCAAACTATCTGATATGGTAATTGCAATCCCTTCGTCAAAAAGTTTGAACTGAAAAGGAAGGTAGAAATCAGCATTAGGAAACAATATCGTGTGTTCATCTCCAATTGATGCGTTTATTTTTAACAATCTAACAGTAACCTGTTCTCTATTTAGCGTTGTTGCTTCTGAAATCAAAGTATCAAGTTGCTGATTAAAAAAATCTTTGGATATTTTTGTGAACGGATTTTTGTGTTTATTGGAAATCGTCCTTCGATACATTTCTATATCAGAAACAACCTTGTCCTGTGAAAATGCAACTTGCAAAAACACTATTAACAGAAAAAATAGAGTTACACTTTTAGTTAATTTCATAAAATTGCTTGTTTCGATTGCAGTGCGGCATTTGCGGATTGAGAGCACAATCAATAATGGAAGTTAGAAATATATTTTCTTATGAATTTAAGTTTCAATTATGTTTTTGAATTTATATGTTCTTGCCGGCTCAAGTTTATGTAATTTAGGGGTGGTAGTTCATTGTTCTCACCAATGAATAAATATTTTTTCTGGTCAACAAATAAATCGATACCACAAAAATTGCCCAAATTTTTCACTTTGGTGGTTTGGGAAAATAAATCCGGTGAGGCTGCCCACTCAATTACCGGTAGTTTTTTATTATCGTTCCAATATACTTCATAGCTTGGTCATAGGTTTCAATTCCGTGGCCGACATTGGTAAATACTTTGGTTTCTTTTAATGTCTCGATATGCTTTTTGGCATTGTCAATTGATTTTTGAAACGGAAACAGTAAGTCTTTATCTCCTTCAAGAAGATAGGTATTAACTTTTACTTCACCCAATTGCTTATCCATATAATATGGTTTTTGTGTTTTATCTTTATAACGGCTGATTGCAAAGACTTCGTAATCAACTAACATTTGCTCAGCTATTTCCGATAGCCGATGGTTCGGTTTTGAAAAAACTGCTTTGTCTAGAAACTTCAGAACGTTCTTTGAATTCGGTCTCAAAATCGGCAACAGATTATAATATAGGTTTTTAAACGTTATTGAAAATGTCTGTAAACAACCGGGATTAAGTAAGAAGGTGGCAATAATTTTTTCGGGACTAACAATACCTAGTTTCATACATATTAACCCGCCAAAAGACGCACCTGCTACAAAAGCTTTTTCAATTTTTAACGTATCAAATACTTCGGTTGCCCAAATACCGTAATCTAATGAACGAATGTCGGGCGTTGCGCCATCGCTCAAATTAGGAAGTCCGTTAGTCTCAACCATAAATATTTTCAGCTTATGGTTTAACTTATCAAGTCCTTTATCAAAGTCCCAGATTAATGAAGTTGTTCTTGCTCCCGGAAAAATTACCAGTGTGTCAAGATTACTTTCAGTCGTGTTAAGACCCCAAACATGGGTTTTACCTAGTAAGCTAGAAATCTCGTAACGTTCATATTTTCGCTCGTTATGTATCTCTAACTTTTTAACCCAATTTTCAAAATACTGGGTGTCCGCTTTCTCATCTTTAAAATATGAGTTGCTTTTTATTTTCATCTTTTATTGAGTCTTATGTCGATTTAAAGTTGCTACTAATGTTATTTTGCCAACTACAATTTTAGGCAGACACAAACCATGGGCTAAATTTTAAAAAACAATCCGATACGAAATGTTAGGCAATATGCCGAACTGATAATTCTTTACAAGATCATTTTTTCGCTGATCGTAACTGACGCTATACAAGTTCTGTTGATTACTTATGTTTTGAATATCAAGACTTAGTATACGCTTTGTCTTACCTTTATTTTTAGTGTAACTGAATTTAACATCGGGACGAAAATACGTTGGCGCTTGCGCTGAAAACGCCAGACTTTCATCATACACTGTGGTATGACTTATTTTTGATGCTTCCAGATCGATTGGTGTTAAACGATTTCCTCCAGCTACTACAAACCGCAAGTCTACGCCAAATGATCTTGATTGGGTCAAGGGAAATTCTTTGCCGATCAAAAAGTTAGCGACATAATTACCGTTGTAGCGTGTGTTACGTTCCACACCATCGCCTGCTTTATATTTGGCATCATAAAGCGAACCTGTTAGTAAGAAATAGTAGTGTCGATCAAAAAACTTCTCAAGTGTTAGTTCAATACCCTTGTTGGTAGCGGTTCCTTTGTTCACCAATACGGCACCCGTCACTGGGTTGATATTATTAACTAATGAAAACGTACTGGTGATATCATTCACGATTGGAACATTACGATGCTCCTGATAATAGGCTTCTAATTTTAACCGCAAGTGTTCGTTAAAATTGCGATCGTAGGATAATACGTAGTGATTTGATCGGGCTGTCTTGAGGTTTTTGTTAGGGTTCATAATTGAACCGTTAACTTCAATATCCTCAAAATAGATGGAAGATGGCTCTAGTCTACTATGCACACCAAACCCAAAATTGAGGGATTGCTTATCATTGATATCCCATCGAACAGCCGCACGAGGTTCAATACTATTGGAATTGTTGAATCGCGTGTAAATAGAATGAACCCCGGTGTTAAGCTCTAAGTATTGAGTAAACCGGTACTTCCATTGTGCGTACCCTTGAAAGGAGAAAAAGTTTCCATTCGTATTTAATAAAGTTCGGATGATGTACGGAGCAACGGGACTTAAGTCCTCGGCATAAAGTGAAAATTCTTTACGATTGGCAATAGCACCTGCACGAATGGAACTTTTAGCGTTGAATTTGTGATTTACAAAAGATGACATAGTGATGGCATAATCTTTTGTTTGAGAAGTGCCATTCGAGTAAACATTATAGTCGTTGCTTAAACTGTCAGAATCATTTCCGGTGCTACGAATAGAATAAGTAGCAACCGTTTTAAGATACGTGTTCTTACCGAAGAACAACTTGTTTGACATTCCTACTACACCCATGTTTGAATAAAACGTACTGTTTTTATTATCGTCATCTGTTTCCCATAGTGTACTGTCTTTTTGTGCTGTTTGATTTACACTACTTTTTCCACCTACCGCAAACAATGTAAAATCTCCAGCCTTCTTGGTGGGCACGTTTATTTTTAAGTTTAAATCCTGCCACAAAGGCAAGCCATTATTTTTATCGAGTAGCCCAATACTTCCGAAAAGAGAAGTGGTTGAATATCTATAGTTCACTAGATAAGATGCCTTTGATCCTTTTCGTAAAGGTCCTTCAGCACTGGCTTCCACACCTAACAAGCTGGCTTGAAAGGAATACTCTCTTTTCTCATCGTTGCCATTTCGTAATTGAATATCAAAAACACCCGATGATGCATTACCATATTCTGCGGGAAAAGCACCCGTCATAAAATCTGAATTACCCATTGCATTCGGGCTGAGCACTGTAACCGCTCCCCCATTGCGCGAGTATCCAGCGAGGTGGTTGGGTGTTGGTATTTCAACACCTTCCAATCGCCAAAGAAGTCCGGTCGGTGAATTTCCGCGTATAGTAATTTCGTTGGTGAAACTATTATTAGAAACAACCCCAGCAAAGGCCGAGGCCATGCGACCAGGATCTGAAAAACTTCCTGCATACCGCGATGCTTCCTCAACTGTAAAAGAGCGGGCGCTAACCGTTGCCATTGCATTTAAAGGTTGATCTTTAAGTGGCTTGGCTACGACAACCACTTCGTTCAATTGGCTTGCCATTTCTTTAAGTTGAATATCCAGTATAATTTCCTTCCCAGCACCAACCTGAATTTCAGATACAAAGGAATCTTCGTATCCCAAATAGGAAACCTTAATGCTTTGCCTACCAATCGGTACATTTTCAATTCTAAATTTTCCATCAACATCGGTGGTAGCCCCTATTAGTGGGTCTGTTCCGATAATTATCACGTTAGCGCCTATAATCGCAAATTGAGCGTCTTTATCAAGCACAATGCCACGGATGGTCTGCGTGGCGTTTTGCGCCATAGTCTCAATTAATGGAAGTGTTAAAAGTAAAAGCAATTTTATAGTAATGAGATTTTTCATATTTAATGTTTTATCGTATTTAGTACCGCAAAGATTGATCCTCTGCTCCTTTCAAAAAATAGCATGATCATGCTACTGAAATGATATTTATTATTGGGAAAAGAGAGCCTTTGACTTTTCGTTGTGAACTACTTTATCTAGTGTATTGACGGGCATATTTTGCGCGGTGCTTACATTAGGGGAAAAAGTATTTTCTTTTTCCCAGTCCATCTTTCGAAAAAGTGTTATGGCAATTATCCAAAAAATTATAATCCCTATAATTCCGGTTGGTCCATAAATCAATTTGTTGTAGTCAGGATCCGCAAGCACGAACATGATAAAATTTCCTGCAGTCCAATTCATGGCGCCATGTGCTAATGCAGGAACGAAAATGCTTTTACTTTTAAAGTATAAGTATTGAAATATCAACCCCATCGGTATACACAATAGGATCATCAGAATATTTCCAATCAGCGGATGATCAGGATAATTCCAACCCAGCATAATTCCACCGGCATGCCAAAGCGCCCAGATAGTGCCGCCCATTATGAAACTTCTTTTCGTTCCAAACAAGCAAAGTAAGCGTGGAAATAAAAATCCTCTCCATGCCAATTCTTCACCGAGAAACATGAGAATATTTAGTAAGGGGGCAACTAGTGTATTGATACCAAAGATGATCGCCAAATTCAATAACCAATTGCCTACACCTAATCCCGTCTTCTCTGTAGATGTTAAAATTTCAGTTGTATTCTTAAAGAAATCAGTATTGAATAGGAATGGAATCGTGTAAGTAGAAGCAACAATTGCAAGAAGAATCAGCGGAGCTAGCAGCCAATATTTCATTCCCACAAACCGAAGACCGAGGTTGTTATTTTTAAAAACGTTTCGTTTAAAATTCAATACATAGTTTAGGATCACTACCAAAGCAGGTACATACATCGAGACTACCATCACCGGAAAGTGCTCCAAGCCTCCTTTGGAATATGCGAAAGCAGCCAATCCATACGTGATGACAAATGTTGGGATCAGAAACCATACAAGCTCCCGTTTGATAATTGTTATTTCTTGATTGTTCATAATTACTGTGTGTTAGAAAGTTAGATTTATGTTTTTGGCATTGAAGATATATGAACCTGTCCCTACTCCTTGAAACTCAAACGAGGGAGATTTATTAAGCCCATTCACCTTCAAATTATTTTTGCTGCTTTTGCAATTCAGTAGTTTGATGTCAGATTTATCCCTAGCATAAAAATTAATGTCGTCCGCATGCAGTATTTCAACATGAAGGAAGCCCGATTGAATTTCTAGATAATCGCCCTTCAAAATAATAATGGGGATTGCCGTTGAGATTTGAATGACATTGGTATTTTGCTCAGCATAGGTGGTGAAACCAATGGACTTGTACGTAAAAACAGGAGGAGTTTTCACATACAGTGTATCGCCAGATTCATAGGATTCGATCTGAAATTTTGGTCGCTCGTCTGGAAATTTAATTCCCCAAACATTTCCTTCGGTACTTAATATAGAAAGTATGTTGATCCTGTTTCCTAACAACGGTTCAAGTGTCGCATTTCCACTCAGGTTAAGTACTACTACCTTTACGTTATCAAGTTCTTGATTGAACTTTGCGGTGGAGTCTTGTGCTTTGGAAACAAAGTTTACTAGGGAGATCATTAGTACAACGCAAAAGATGTTTTTATTCATATCGTTTTTATTAAGTGGTTAAACATTATACGTAGCAATGCTATGTATACAGATAAATTTTTTTATTTTTTAGTCTTCTTCAATCGGAATAGTAACGTAACTGCAACATAAAAAATCAACGCGGCACCTAGGGTTAGCGGTATAAACCAATATCCAAGAACTTCAGTCATTTGATCTGGATTACTGACAAAGCCAAACGCTTTATATTTACCATCAACCATAAAGAGACCTGTTCTTTGTGGTGCGAATATTTTCGTGACTATTAACAGTACGAATACAGAAAGAAAGAGATAACCCACTGACATAATCGCGTAAAATATGCCATTCGAAATATTCAATCGCAACGCCTGCAATACATGTCTTGGATTAAAGGTACGCTGCGCTTCCACTATTTTTCGAGTTGCTACCATGGGAACTAGGAATTCTTCAGGGCGGCCGAGCTTTTCTGTTATGGTCAATAGGCTCTCTACTTCATTGGCCATGGGAATAGATTGCAGCGCCTCATAAATGTGGCTGTTGATTTCTAGTAATAGATCAGTTTGATCGGGAGTAGATAAAATTGAAGTAGCTGATTTAACTCTGTGTAGATAGTCATTGTATATTCGCTGCGCAGAGTCTGACTTAAATTCAATATTTTTCATTACAGTATTTTTTTGATCGATTTATTCATTTCAACCCAGTAGACTTTCATCTCATTGAGCACAGTTTCACCATGAGTAGTCAGTGTATAATATTTTCTTGGGATCCCTGATTCTTGCTCCACCCATTTTGATGTCACAAGTTCTTCATCCTTTAGTCTATTCATTAAAGGATATAAAGTGCCTTCGGCAAGTTGAATTTGAAGATTTTGCTTTATCTCCTCTATTAATTCATAGCCGTAATACTCGTTTCCTTTCAAAATACTAAGTATGATAAATGACAATGTGCCTTTTTTGACCTGCGACTGCCATTTAGTTACAAATTCACTTCCCATGCTGCAAATATAGAACACAATACATAGTAATACAATGTATTGTGTAGAATTTTTTTTATAGCGCTATATTCCTAAGGTTATGGATATATCATATTGAAATCTTTACAGCAAAACCTAACTCGCAAAAAAGCCTGATAATTTCTTATCAGGCTTTCGAGCTTCTCTTACAGCTGCAGTTTAATTTTTTCCTAGGGTATAATAAGGTTAGAGGGAGCAGTTACGGTCCGCTGAAGTTGATTGTACACGGTTTGTACAGAAAAATTACCGGTTGTAGCACCAACAGGAACAACAAATATAATCTGGGTGGTAGAAGATGAAGTAACGGTTGCAGGAAGACCATCCATTAATACTTTCTTATCAGAAGATGTTGCACTAAAATTCTTGCCGGTGATCGTTACCGGTGCTCCAACTACACCATTGGCCGGACTAAAACTTATTAGTTCAGGCTCATTCTTATCAACCGTGAAATTTGTTGATGACTCAACTGTATAGTCTAAATTGTCAAACTTTGTTTGCACTACTCTTTGGTCTATTGCTTTTGATACATGGTTTCCAGTTAAATAATGTTTCTGTCACTCCAATTTTAATGAAACTATTTTTTTCTAGAACTTTGAAAGAGGCAGTATTGGTTTTGTCTGTCGAAGCAATAATCGCTTTTATTTCTTGCGTGGTTGTCCGCTGTCAACCAATGCCGGTGCGGGTTACGAGCTTTCAATTATGTACTTTAACCGCCATTTTTTATAGCCTTTGTTAGCAAATGTTATTATAGTTTTAATGACAAACCTGCATTAATCCCTATCCACATAAATAAATTACTGCTCGTCCCTTGGTTGGAATAAATAGTATATGGAATGTTCAAAGTCCCAAATTCACCATCAATTTTTTCTTCTGTCACATAAACGTTGAATGAAGGTCCAATCAGCAGAGAAATTTTTTCTGAAATGCTATATTTATAATTAAAATCGGCTTTGTTTAACATATTTAATTTGGCGCTGTGCCAATGATTATTGTAAACAATCTGATTGTAAGATAAATCGATACTGATTTTTTGTCTCTCAGATATTGATATGTTTCTTCCGAATCCTAAACCAAAACTATAAACAGGACTGTTTTTATATGAAGAATAGCCTGCTTAAAAATGGTGTAAAACCTTTCAACTCCCATTTTGTAATTCAGGTTCGAGTATATTACCTCTCCACCAGTAAGTTCGAGTTCGTAATGTCCATTTTTCACAATGCTGAATATTCCGATTGGTAATCCTTCTTCGCCATCGTCTAAGTAGTTAAAAATGCCAAACTGAACGCCTTTTAGTTTCTTTGCATAATTAAAAACGCCTAATTGGAACCCATTAATCTGATTTACAGCAATATTAGTTGTTGATAATTGAAAACCTTTTGCTTTTTGTTTGGAATAATTTACTACACCTGATATAAGTACTCCTGAGGTTGAATCCATACAAATATTTGAAACGCCCGAAAGTATAAAACCTTATGAGTAACCTATGTTTATATTTGAAACTCCTGACAATTGAAATCCTTTTACTTGTCCTTTATTATAGTTCAGTAGCGAACCCATCTCAAATCCATTAACCCCGCCATTTAAACCGTACAAGATATTGAACGAAAAATTATTCAAATATTCTGTCGAACTCGTTCCGCTGCTACCAATCGGATATGCAAATGTGACCTGCGCTTTGCGGGTTTTCAAACTGTCGTTTACTTGGGCTACAAGATTTATTGATACTAATAATATCAAAATGCTTGCTAAAATTATTTTTTTCATTTTTCTTCTTTTTTATTAATTGGTTTATTTCTGTATACTCTGTTTCTTCAGTATTTATAATATTTGCTAACGTCTGAGTAGTTTTGCCGTCTTTTATTTCGGCTGATTCGATCATAGTCATTGCTTCTTCAATATCTATTTCCAATACTTCAATATTTTCTTGCTTACTTTCTACGCCTCCCCCTTCATTTGCTTTCATCTCCTTCGTGTATGCGGCAATGAAAAAATATAAAATTTCAGTAACCAAACCTGGTGACATGTAGGCTTCAAAAATTTTTTTAACGTCAGTAACTTTATAACCGGTTTCTTCTTCCGTTTCCCGCCTTATACAATCTTCCGCATTGTCTTTATCCAACAATCCTGCGCAGGTCTCAATTAATATTCCCGTTTCATTTCCATTGACATAGGTTGGCATCCGAAATTGTCGTGTTAATATTACCGTTTTTTGTTCCTTATTGTAAAGGAGAATGGTAGCCCCATTCCCCCTATCATAAGCTTCCCTGCTTTGAACTTTGCTGGTTCCGTCCTTTTTAAAATATTCTTAAGTTATTTTCCTCAAAACATACCAATTATCAGAAAGGACCTCTGTATTTAAGATTTTTATTTGATCAATCATTCTGTTGTTTTTTTAAAAGCCTTATCGCTTTACGGCTACTACCTGTTGAATGTTTTTAAATTTTAAACGTAAGGGCTTGATGATTACTATAGAGCGTTAAGCTCCATCTCTTAATTTAAAAATCAATGGCCATTTCCAAAGTTTTATCAACTTCGGCCAACACTTCGGCTTTCAGGTTTTTACTGTAGATGTGCGGTGCTATCCTAATTCCTTTAGAGCTTTTGCCGTCTGGATCCGAAGGCATCATTTATGATTTTTAAGGAAATTGTCAATCTGCCAACAGAAAACATCAGGTTGCTGAAAAACTCCATTGTGGCCACTCTTTTCAAAGATGAATAAGGATTTAGACTCAGAACTTACCTTCGAATAGATGTCCTCACCCAAGCCTGCAGGACATATAAAATCGTATTTGCCATACATTAATAGTACAGGGATGTTTACTTTATACAATTGAGAAGAAGTTTCCACATTCAGCAAATCTTTGTTAAAGTCAGCATTGCTGGAATACATATGGTTTAGTAACATTGGCATTACAGGATATTTATTTTTGATAGCATAGTCCTTCAGATGTCTGTAAGGGTTAAATGGTTCTATGTCATCAATATATTCTTCAGCATCTGCTGCAAAGCCGTTTAAAGTATTGGATACCGTATAGTCTATAACACCTGCATGAGCTTTGCAGTAGTCTACAATTTTCGTCCATTCCTTAACATGTTTACCAAGGGATATCTGCTCTTCTCCAGTTGTCAATAATTTTTGTCTGCTCAGTTCATCATTTAATTTAAAATTATGATTTCCATCCATACATATCCACCCCTTTACCATATTCTGGTTGTCATTTGTTACCAGGAAAGATGAGGTGATAAGACCACCCCAACTGTGCCCCAAAATGAAGACACTAATGTCCTGGCCCCATCTGTATTTTAATACATCAATAACTTTTTTTAAATCGTCTACATACTGATTCAGATTCAATTTACTACCATTACTTGTTCCCTGCGAGCCACCTGTATTTCTTTGATCCCAATACACCATGGCATATTTATCTTCCAGGTGTTGGCTAATATAATCGGTATTATAGAAGTAAGAACTGGTACCAGGGCCGCCATGAACAAACAAGAGAAACGTTTTGCTTGCAGTATTACCCTCTACTAATACACGCATAGAAGCGTTATTATTTTCAACGTAAAATGTATTGCTTGCATGAGTGGCTACTGTTATTTCCTCTTTGTGGCAGCTATTCATAATTAGTAAGAGCGGAAAAAGTAAGATTATATTTGTTTTCATTTTATTTATCAATGTTAAAATCGTTATTTAATTCGTGTTTTTGTCTTTGTATATTTTCTTGCCTTGACTTTTAAAATACTGGCATGTGCTCCAATTTCTATGGTAGGTTGTAAATTTATAGTACTATTATAGGGGAACATGGCTAATACTGTCAATCGAGTATAGGCAGTAATAGGGAGTACCGAATATTTGGAAAGGTCATAACCTATCCCTCCTCCCATAGATACCATCGCATAATTATACCCTTTGACAGTTTTTACGTTAATACTGCCATCACCATTCGTTTCATACACAGTTCCCCCAACAAAAGAACGACTAATACCTATGCCTGGAAGAAACTCAGTATAAAATCCATTTGAGTTCTTTCTTCGCTTAATATATTCCACTTGTGAGTAAACATTATCTTGAAAGCTTTTATGGTGGTACCAGCCAATGCTGGTCGATACAAACCTACTCTTCTCAATATTCTTTTCCCTACCCGATCTTTTTGTCTTTTGTAAATCAATAAGCCTCAATGGATATTCAAATCCAGCTTCAATCCCTGGGTAAATGACGGATTCTAAATAAGCAAGTTTAAAATTTGCCGAAAGTTGAACTTCTTCTACATAGGCTTTAGACTGACCTATACTAAAATTATAGGAAGCGGTAATTATTAAAGCTACTAAAACTACTATCTTGTATTTACAATTTGTTTTCATTCTTTTCATTCTTTTCATTCTTTTCATTCTTTTCATTTTAAGGTTTTAGAAAACTTCTAAAGGTGTTTTTACATTATTCATAATTGGAATTGTATCAGTTCCGTCCATCATTCAATAGACACCTAAGGTGGGCTACCACAATTCGACACTTAGTGGGGGAAAACAAGCTGCTTTACAAGCAGCAAGTAAAGCAGTCGATGGTTGATGCGAGGTTGAATACACGTGTTCCTATTTTTACATCTGTATAGCCTTTTCCAGCGTTTTATCCACTCCGGCCAATACATCAGCTTTCAGGTTTTTACTGTAAATGTGCGGTGCTATCCCAATCCCCTCGTAGCTTTTGCCGTCTGATCCTCTGTAATCGCCTACACCAATGGTGCAAAGCCATCCATTTGGCAACTGGTAGGCTATCACATCAGAAAATGCTCCTGCCGTAGTCTCACCCATATGCGTCACATTATCGTTTTCCCTCATAGCGAAAGTAAAAGTCTCGGCTGCACTGATCGAATGTGAAGTAGTTAACAAAATTACGGGCTTAGTGTATTGGCTTTCTCCCTCTGGTTCAACATACCATTTCATCATTCCTTCGAAATCATTATGACCCGGTCCATTTCTTTTTTTGGAAGTCATGAATAACTTTTTTGATTTGGCAAATCTGCCCGCGATGTACTTACTCACGTTGTCGCTCCCTCCACTATGGTCTCTTATATCAAAGACAATTTTTTCTGTGGAAGCCAAAGCATTCATTGCTTTATCCATGGCCTTTTTGAAAACAGAAAGGTTATCGTTGTATGACGAAGCGTGTATATAGCCTATATCTTCAGTAAGTTTTCCATATCCGAAATCTTCATTTACCTCATGGTATTCTATAAGATAATTATCTTGAACTACCTTAAAAAGAAAGGTTTCCTGAGCCGGGATATTTCCATTATGGCCGCTGTTATAATCTGCCAGCTTGGAGTTGGTTGTGTAAATATTTACATGTTGATCATGTAAAATGCTTAGAGCAGAAGTAAGCACATTAAACAATTCTTCCTCCGTTTTTGCCACCTTGGCCAAAGGCAGATGTGAAGCATATACGGCATTCCAATCAATTTCTTTTACAAGGAACAAACCATAGTGACTGTCAAATTTATCCCACATGCTTTGAAAGTTCTTTTCGGGAGTGTCCTTGATTATCTCGCCTACCATCATTTCCTCGCATGAGGTGAAGGAGAACACTGCACATAATAAAAATATACGGAGTAATGTTATTTGCTTTTTCATTTGTAGTGAATTAAAAAGTTAAACCAAGAGAAAGTTGACTGCCAGCCTGAGTAAGGTGTTGTGGCTTGTAATAATGTAACCATGAACCCTCGTAGGCTATATCAAAAGCAATTCGTTTTGTTACCAACCAATTGTATCTCACAGAAAATCTTATGTTTTGAAAATGGTTGATGGTTTCAATGTCATTGTTGCCGGTGAAGAACGCTCCCAACCCTGACTTCCCTGGTATGTTAGGAGAATTATGGTACGGAAATCTGGTTACTGCAGATACCAAAGGAAGGGATAATTGGAATATCAACGGCTTACCATTGTTTAGTTGATAATCAAATCTTGCTTTTGCATTAAGTGACGCGTAATTAATTAAGCCAATAGGTAGAAAGCCAGGTGTGAATGTTAGGTTTTCCTCCAGACTACCACCGAGATAAAATTCAGTTCTTACGGTCGCTAAGGTTTGAAGCTTATGCAGGTATCCTATTTCCAAGTTAAATCCCAGGGGGGCTATTTCAAGCGTCATCGATTCATCTTTTTCAGCACCATAAATATCTGTCTCCTTAGCATAAAAAGTAAGTGAAGTACCGGAAGTAGGAGTAAGATTTCCAAAAAACACATTAAGATTAGATGTGAAAATTCCTTTGTCTTTTTTTCTTAGATATTCCAATTGTAAGTTTTTGCGCACACCGTGATAGCTTTTAGGCGAAACCTGTAAATCTAAAGTTTGAAGATAACCGGCACCGAGCCCTACTCTAAATTGATTTTTTTTCAAAGCGTATGGCTCTTTATTCTGTCCATAGCTACTATAGAATACAGCAAAAAAAAGCAGTATTACTAGGTGGTATTTCGTTTGTTTCATTTTTGTTTTATAATTGGTTTATTTCTTTTGTTTTATAGATCTAAAATTCAGGATAGTAAGGACTGTGATTTCTTGTTCAGTATAGTTGCGCAAAGTTTGATATTCTTCTACCCTCAAAAAATAGCATGATCATGCTACTGAAATGATATTTATTATTGGGAATAGAGAGCCTTTGACTGTTCGTTGTGAACGACTTTATTTAGCGTATTGCCCGGCATGTTTTGCGCGATGCTTATGTTAGGGGTAAAAGTATTTTCTTTTTCCCAGTCTATCTTTCGAAAACGTGCTATGGCAATTATCCAAAAAATTATAATCCCTATAATTCCAGTTGATCCATAAACCAATTTATTATAGTCGGGATCAGCTAGAACGAACACGATAAAATTTTTAGATTTCCAATTCATAGAACATTCGCCCTAACGAGGACGTAAACATGGAGACCGGTAATAGCCGAAAGCGATCCAAGCCTACCGAAAATTTTCCTTTTCATAATTTTAGACATTGATTTTCTTGTTCATTTTTTTAATGTTTTATAAAATTTATTTCCGCAAAGAATGATATTCCTGTAACCTCAAAAAATAGCATGATCATGCTATAACAGTAAGTTAATTTTCCATCTAAATTCACGCAAAACATCCCATATTCATGAAATTCTTCTCCTACCTGTTCCTCATCATTGACATTTATTTTGGTCTTAAGATCCTATTCTTTGGAATTGGTGACAAATACAATTCTTCCATCCTTGTAAGACTGCTAACCGCTGTTGTATTAGTAGCAGCAGGTGTAGCCGCGTATTATTTTATGCGCTACAAACAAGAGAATGGGTATGCACTGCTGTGCAGCTTAACGCCTGTCTTTCTGATAATACTTTATGTGGTTTTCTTTTTGATGACGAACAACAAATGGAATTAAAATAATCTCAAATGAAAATCCTTGTCATACTTTTCGCTCTCGTTTTATTCATCATTCTTCTTGTAACTTTCTCGTTACGAAGTAGAAATAAAAATGACACCATTTTGGTTTATGGTGATTTTACTATTAAGGCTGATATTTCTACACATCGATCAGTCAATATGAATTTTGGAATGGGAACGCAAACCACTATTTCATATTCGGTTTGGTATAAAGGCAAGGTGATCCAATACCCAGATGATCTACAAGGAAACACAGGATACACGCATTTGTGGCGAGTCTATATTCTCGAAGGCGCACCTACACCAACGCTCATTGCCGGAAGCCAAAGCCTCTTCTTAATTAAAGAAGAAAATGAACAGGCTGTTGTTACAATGTTGCACACCCAAAGTAGCGACTTTGCTGGTATTCAATTTTTAGATGAAGTAAACGAGCAACCAGGAAAACCAATTCCAGTCTTCATGGATAATGTTACGGCTCACGTTGACACGCTAAAAGGTGGCCATTACCTTCTGGTGAATCAGCAATTGTTGCTACACGTTCCTGATCTCAAGATGACATCGTTAGCCACCCAGAAAAGAGAGGTAGGAGGTTATTATTTTGTTTCAATCGGAGGTGCTGTGGCACTCTCGCCTGATAAGCAAAATATTGTCTTCATGGGTGGAAAAAATATTGGAGGTTCCTCGTATATCCATAGTATGATTGTGTATGATGATTACAATACTGAAAACGAATATGTAGTGCCGTATGATCTTACCCTTACCCGATCCATCGATTCAAATTATGATGATCGGGAATGGTTTAAGACGTATTTTGAATGGGTAATCGATAAAGACAATCATTACAAACTACAATTACGTCACCATGATACATTACCTTTTTGGCAGGGACAATATGTGGACGAAAATAATGTGTATCAACTCCTACCAGTAAAAAATGAAATGCAACAACTCTTTGCCGATTTCATTTTGCAACAACTTAATTTAACATCAGAAGCTGTTCATCCCGGTAGTCAATACAGTACCAATATGATGGTAATTCACTATAAGGAATTAAAATTCAAACTTTGGTTAAGACCAGAAGACAAGATTGTGGTGCTGATGGCAAACGATCCGTGGGAGCCAGAAGCAGGAGAACAAATTAAAATCATCCATCAATTGGGCGATGCGTTTAATAAAGAGCTAGTTGCAGGTAAACATCAATCGTATTTCACTGATTTTTAATACTGAAGGCAGATGGATATTTACATAGGAACCATTGAGATAACATCTGTTAATAACTTCACTACTGATGAAGTTAATCCTACAGCAGCGCTAGACATTCATGATGTTCGCTTTGTGCATTATCCGGATTGCCAGCAACTTACTATATGGCTACCCCAAAACGGTGATCATTATAACACACTTAAGGTCTGGAATAAAACGAAGAACTCCGTTGAAGAAGAATGTCCGATATCAAAATGGCAAAATGGTGCTATCCAATTGTTAAAAGATACACTCTATTTATCACCTGGAAAGTATACTATTGAAATTAATACCAGCAAAGGTATTCAGCATGAAGTCTCCTTTACAAAGTTTCATCATACTGATGTTCGTGTTAATACCGGGCCGGTTTTAAATAATATTGAATCCAATACTACTGACTTGCCTATCGTTTATAAAAATGGATTTGGAACCATAATTCCCAATGAAGACCTTGCTTTGGCTGACGATCTCAAAAAGAAAATTCCTGAAAATTTGCAGAGAAGAATTGAATACGAAGGGAATGCAAGAGCAGGAACCATTACCTATATAGAAAACGATGTTCAAATTAAATTCAGTCATGAAATGGGAGGAGGAGACTGTCTCTTTTTTATTTTTATTCCTACCGAAAATGAATGGGAGGTAAAAACGAAAGTACCGCAGAACAAGCGAAGTGAGATCATTCAATTTATTGCCGAAACCGTAAGAAGAGATCAGGCAAGTTCAAGCCGTGTTGCTATCAGCGATAACGAAATAACGTTTTATGGTCGTTAAGAAAATTATAGAATTATTTTTATTTTCTCACAAGAAACAATTTCCCTTCAGGTCTCGAGCTTAAACTAACGTACATCTGAAATTATTTTTTTCGCAAGAGTATCATAAAGTTAGGAGAAATGACCGCCCAAGGATATTGACTATGGCTGTAAAGAAAAGGATGGCAACTGGTGTTCAATGGCTAATTACAGTCATTTTATTTAATTCTATTCTGTTGGCTCTGTATCAATCCCGTGTTGCTTCAACCATTCAACAGCCTTAGTAAATTCAGTTTCCATAACGATTTGTTGATCTTTAGCATTCTTCCGAATCATACGCATAATGAGTTGCAGGCTATTGCCATTTGACGTAACCCGATAGTCACATTTAGTTTCCTGCAAAAGATAGTTCACGAATTTCCATACTGCATTCCATTGAGAACTTGTTTGCGCATTGCTTGCAATAAACATAACGAAAGTTATTCCATCATCATTCGTTGCATTTACATCAGCGCCATGTTTTATCAATAGCATGGCAATTTCAATTTCGCTCTCTGTGGCACCGATCGCGTCAAACAGAATGGGTCGAGTGTAAAAGTTACTGCGTACGTTCGCATCAGCACCTGCATCTAACAACATAGCAATCGTTTCAATTGGAAGCTTAGAAATCGCTTCGCTTAGCGCAGGTGTGGTAGATGAGCCATTTTCAACTAACATTCGAATTATAGCTGTGTTGACTTCTTCGGTAATCCGAAAATCACTTGCTGTGCTTCTCAAGCGAACTGCGAACTGGAGGTAATTTAATCCGTCCCAATCCCACACCCGATTTCCTTGAATATTTAAATCTTGACCTTTTATCAAATCGCGCAATAACGATGTATCGCCCTGTTCGATGGCAGCAGCGATACCCCGATGCGTTTTATTCCGATAATAAAATTCAGCCATTGTTTTTTGCTTTTTAAAAGACGGCTGCCTTTTTGAAATGAATATAACAGATACAACAACGAGTGGTACGGCAGCAAAGAAACCAGAAGAAATAATGCTATAGGTCGATTGACTTACGTGTAACGGTATGGCTGCCAAAAGAATTATAATTATACCCAGCACGAAGAATATGAACATCCATCCTTTCTCAATCGTATCCACCCTTCTACCCTCCATGCTGTACAGAAACATTATTGTCAAAATTACTAAGGCTGCAGTATTAAGGGCAATGAGTATCCAAATAATTTTAATGATCATGTTGGTGTGAATAAAATTACACTAATAGCCGTTTCTAAATCGCTTCCAGTATCTGTTTCGACTGATCAATTACTTCCTTCGCCCTTTCGGCTTCCTCAGCTGCTGTTGCACTATAAACATCACCAAATCCATCCTTGTGTATATAGAGTTTATTCCCTCCATTCATTATATAAAATTGCTTTAAGCTAAAGGGCGATATTTTAGTTTGAGTGGAGATGGCAGTCTGATTTTAAAAGCATACACTTTACCAAAATACTATGAGTGCGCGAGTGTGCATCCGTTTTATAGTACTGCTTCCTTCGCCCCAGCATTTTGTTCAGCTATCATTGCTCCTGAAAGAATGGTGTACACTTCCGTCCATGCTGTTTTCAACTCTTCATTCCAGTGTGAACCTAAACCTTTTTCTAAGGTCCATAGTAAAGCTGATCCTACTGCAGAATAGTGAGATTCTTTCACGCCATAATTGGAATGTCGTTGCGCGAGTTTTTTCACTTCGTCCATTATTTCATCTAGGCGATCAAGCTTAGCGATAACATAGGATAACATCGTTAGTAACTTCTTGGATTGCTCCGGAATGGGTGTTCTGCTGAACATGGGCTTTACTTCCGGTGCAATTTCAAAAAGGCGTTCATAAAATAAGCCACCTACGGTAAGCATATCAATCTTAGAAACTTCTACCCAACTGTTTTTTACCAATTCAATATTCGATGTTGCCATTAATTAATTTTGTTTATAAATTATTTGTTTGGGAATGAGGTAATGTGTGTCCTATATTAATCAGGACAAAAATCTTGAGAAGTATACGTGGTGCTTTATTCACCTATCTCAAATGGAAGAGGATACTCTTTCGTTACCGGCTTGGAGCTGCGTGACTTTACTTCAACCTTAGCCTTTAGAGGTGAACCTGAGAGCAGAAATATTTTTACATATTGGTCTTCATGCACCATCCATGAATGATCTGTTAATAAATATTCTGATGCATTCACTTTGCTCGCCTGATACGCCCAACGCTCGACTGCTAAAGGTTCAAAGTTGACCATGTTTCCCATATAGCACACCTGAATACCGGGCTTCGATTGGTTTCCTAATTCTGTGCATCCCAATACACTAATGTTCAAGGAGGAGTTATCTTCAAGATCTTTTACAGACCACTCTTCCATCACTGTTTTTACATTTGACATTTCTATAAAAATTTAGGTTTAATTACGATTTAAAATATTATTGATAGGTATAGGTAAAGACAGACTGCTTGTCATTATCACCTGGGTAGGTTCGCACTTCTTCTATCGGATAGTTTAATGCATTGTATGTGTAGGTAGATGCATAACTACTTAAAGCCACAAACGTAAAGGTGGTAACGGGCAGTAGGGTTTGATTTTGTGGATCGGATAAATCATGTCTGAGGGGTGTTGCTACATTTTTACCAGCCACGTAAGTATACAACCAGGGATTTCCAACATCGAATGATACCTTATTGACATTACCTTGTGCATCATACTCGAAAGCTCTAGATTTAAGCCCATTAATAGTTTGATCAGAGTTGTCGTACTTCGAAAGTTTTCCTCCTTGATATGTGTATGTATGAGTCTGACCCAATACAGCTGATGCGGAATAAAATTCAATCCGATCCAACGTTCCATCAATCTTGTAAAAATATTTTTCAGGATACTCAGTGCCTGCAACTTTACGGATGCGTTGTGTTACCATTTGATCTGCTGAATAGATATAATAGTATTCCGTATTGTTTAGATAGATCTTGAAATGATCCAGTCGATTATGTGTATCATAGAAATATTCATAAAGCGGCTCTCCGTCTTGCGTTGTTTTCTTCAATAGGGAAGACACCAGAACATTAACAGTGGCAGGCAAATTCTGATTGTTGGTGGTGCCACTTGCAAGGGATAATGTACCCATCATGGTGTATGTACCACGTACTGCTTTATTATAAGATCCTTGCGAAAACGCAACATTTACTTCTGCTGTTGTGTTGTCGGAGTACGTAACACTTACTTTCGCAGGAAAAGGCAACGCTGAAAATTCTACATTATGAAGAACTATAATATCATCAATAATACCAACCGAAATGATGTTCTTTGAAATTTCATCATCATTACTACAAGCACCTATTGTGACCAACGCAATAAAATAAAGCAAGGTTTTTTTCATGTTTCTTATTTAAAGTTTAAAACGCAAGTCAACCGTATTCCATGAGTGGACCTGAATTAGTACATCAAAGGTATTTTATAATAGGGGTGCTGTATATAGCATGATCATGCTATACGAACCTTAGAGGTCTTATTTACTGCCGCTTTAAACACGGAAGACTTCGCTCGAATGAGTTAAAATAATTTTTCCTGAATAGCCTTCGCTACCGCTTCGGTCTGTGAATGAACCTGTAGCTTTTCATAGATATGACGGATGTGGCTACGCACCGTATCAATTTGAATATCTAATTTGAAAGCGATGATTTTGTAACTGTTGCCATCCGATAGAGATGCCAGGATTTCCTTTTCGCGTGCGGTGAGTTGATAGGTATCGGTTTTGGGTTTGGATTTGGAACTTCCTTGCATCGACTGCATAACTAGTTTCGCGATACTTGGCGACATGGGTGCACCACCGTTCAAGACTTCAAGTATTGAAGACACGAGTCTTTCACCAAGGTGTTGCTTTAATAAATAGCCGGAGGCTCCGGCACAAATAGCCTCAAATACATGTTGGTCATTATCGAAGATGGTAAGCATAATAATGTGAACGTCTGTGTTGACCTTTCGTATTTCTTTCACAGCATCGGTACCAGTTTTACCGGGCATGGATATGTCCATTAGGATGACATCTGGGTTTAATTTCTTCACGATCGCGTTAGCCTCTAAAACATTCGGAAACGCACCAACAACATCAAATCCTTCAATTGATTTTAGTAGTGTCGTTGTGCTACTGCGCAATTGATCGTTGTCTTCAAAAATGAGAATAGATACATTCATACTATAAAAAAAGTAAAAGAAGGTATTTTAAAGGTATCAGAAAATAGCATGATCATGCTATTTGAACAACAATGGAAAGGCGTGTTCCTTTACCCTGAGTAGATTCTATTTTCAATAACCCTTTCATCAGCTTAGCACGCGCTTCCATATTATTCAAACCATTTCCAAGCTTCACTTCGTCCATAGAAAACCCAGTTCCGTTATCCACGATATCCAACGTAAGTAGCGAAGCAGTTAATGTAAGCGTAATTTGGATTGTCGTGCACTGACTATATTTCATTGCATTGTTCAATGCCTCCTTGAATATCAGGTATAGATTTTTGCGTATAGTAGCATCAATCTTTTGATTTTTTACATTTCCGCTTTCGTGAAAATAATAGTCAATATTTTTAGGTTCCAGAATATCAGCGGCAAACTCCTTCATATGCAGCAACACTTCATTCAACGTATCATTACCTGGATTAATAGACCAGATAATATCCACCATCTGGCTAAGCATTTTTCCAGAGTGATCTTCTATTTGCGCGAAGCTAGTGCTCGCACTTCCGCTCAATAAATCTTGTGAATTCATTCTGCTGATCATATTAATACTCGACAAAGTAGAACCAATATCATCATGAAGATCTTGTGCTATGTGGTTGCGCATCCGTTCAATTTCAAGTTG
>Ga0163153_10001543_pt1 | contig 36224 bp, 31 predicted proteins | sample OliLakLV19MP6IB1_FD_148629 | JGI IMG/M metagenome (GOLD analysis project Ga0163153, IMG submission 148629) | Freshwater microbial mat bacterial communities from Lake Vanda, McMurdo Dry Valleys, Antarctica - Oligotrophic Lake LV.19.MP6.IB-1 | ecosystem: Environmental > Aquatic > Freshwater >... | reverse complement strand
TGTCCGCGTCGCAGGACGACTGCGCCAGCGCCATCGGCGCGAGCATGATCGCTGTGGTCGCCGCGATGAGACCGAGCGCCTTGACGGTACCGCCACCACCGAAAGAGTAAGTCCATACGAGGTTCATCCGAATTCTCCTTTGTCACAGTCCCTCCATCGCGTGCCTGCGACGCCCGCCGCCGCATCGCCGATGGCACCCACAACATCGCGCTCCGTGACGGTCGCGCTCAGCGGCCAGTTTAGCACGGGGGACCCCATGGACAAACATTTGCGAGGCTCCGTGCGAGGTCTGGACAGACACTCGGGGCCGTTTGGGGCGAGAGGGCAGTTTAACAAGCCCGGTCCGGCGGCCGCCCGGTCGAAGCCGAGCCTGCGGCGGCATCTCTCCCGTGGGGTGGGTCAGATCTCGATGCTCGGCAGTGGGTCACTCATACGCGCGAGCCGACATTCGCGAAGCCGCCAATCACTCAACTCAACTCCAATTCGCGCGGACATTTCGGGGAGGGGGACACACTTGAACCTGCGGAGGATTGCGCGCGGATGGTCCACCCAAGTCCGGAGGTAGAATCGATCGCAATGGCGTTGCGGCATGAGCGGCTCCGCGGCGACGATCCGAGCAGAACGCGAGGCGGCAAGTACGCGCTGCGAGTGGTCGCCCTTCTCGCTGCGCTCGGCTCAGTCGCCGCAGCTGCACCTCCGTGCCCCTACACCGTAACCGAGGCGGGGGCGAGACCGAACTGTGGCTTCTGGGGCTACTCCATCCTGAATCCAAGGTCAATCAACAACATCGGTCAGTGGGCTGGGTATCGCAACGCATGCCCCGGCAACCTGGACGAGATCCCGATCAAGTGGACGCCGGAGGGCGGATTGCAGACGCTGCCGATGCCGCCGCAGACTTCACGCTGTTGGGCCTTTGACCTGAACGATGTCGGCACAGTTGTCGGCGCGCGAGACGGCGTTACAAACGGCCAAGTACACGGAATGTGGGCGTGCGTGTGGCTGCCAAACGGCGAGTTCATCGAGATTCCACCGCTCGGGGGCAGTCCGCGCGAGAGCATGGCTACCGCAGTGAACAACTCGGGAGTTGTCGTGGGGTGGCGCACATTCTCAGGCGGAAGGTACGCATTCGCGTGGCAGGATGGCGCGATCGTTGACCTGCACCCGGGCGACTACGGCTTCGCCATTGCAGAAGCGCGGGACATCGCAGACTCCGGGTGGGTCGTCGGTCAGCTCGGCTTCGAGAGTAACGGCACCGGTCGAGCGTTCCGGTGGAAGGGTGATGTGGTCGAGATTCTCCCTCTACTTCCGGGCGCGCTGACATCGAACGGCAAGGCCGTTACCAACACCGGTGTTGCCTACGGCGAGTGTCGGTTCCAGAACGGCACGACGACCACCTACCGCGCCGCGTGGTGGGGCGCTGACGGCACACCCGTCGAGCTTCCACCTCTCCCCGGTCATGTGACCTCGCGTTGCACGGCCGCGAACGACGCAGGCGTCGTGCTCGGCCGGTCGTACAACAGCATGCCGAGTGCGGTCGCTGTCGTTTGGGTGAATGGCCAGCCGTTCGCGGTGGCGCCGCTGCTGACGGAGGTGCCACCGGGGCAGATCTACAGCGGCTCGATGGTCTCGCTGAATCAAGCTGGTCAGGTGCTCGCAACCTATTCGAACCCTGGCATCAGCAACGGTGGTGGTACCTGGATCGTGTCGCCGACCGGATCATGGGCAGACCTGAACGGAGATTGCGTGGTGGACGGCGCGGATATCCAGTTGCTGCTCCAGTCTTGGGGAACGGTGCCCGACTCCGATGCCGATCTCAATGGCGATGGCAAGGTCGACGGCGCCGACCTCGCGTTGCTTCTCGGCGCGTGGACCATTGCGGGCGGCTGAAGCATCGCACATTGGCGAGGCCGGGTGCCACGAGCGCATCCAGTCATCCGCGCCGCGTGAGGTTCGTCGTCAGCAGGGATGAGGGCCGTCCTACGATATGGGCATCTGGGCACCACCAGTGGGCTTCTTGCGACAGCTAGACAAGCTGACTTGACTAGTGGCCGATTCTAGGCAAGATGTCTTTACTAGCGCCGGACGCTCGGAAGGCGCCCGATCCAAGCCACGACACGCACGCCACGCAACACGCGCATGACGCGCATGACACAGAGGACACGCATGACACGCATCACAGGCACCTACCGAGTCTCCAACATCGGTGGAGAGGAGGTCCGGGCGTTCGTGCCTGCGCCGTTGCCGCCAGCCAAGCCACCACTCGTGCTCAACGAGCGTTTGGCAACCTTGCACGCTGAAGCGCTCGCCGCCGTCGGCAAACTCGGCGTCGCTGGCGCAATGGTGCCGAGCGCCGAGTGGTTTCTGTATGGATTCGTCCGCAAGGAGGCAGTGGTCTCCTCGGAAATCGAAGGCACGCAGGCCACGCTGCAGGAGGTGGTGACATTCGAGGCGACCAAGCAAGCCGCGCGTCCCGATGATGTTCGCGATGTTTGCAACTATGTCGACGCCCTGACTTTCGCCCGAAAAGAGATCGCCAATCCCAAGGGATTACCGCTGAGCGTGCGATTGCTGTGCGAAGCGCACAAGCGTCTGATGCGCGGGGTGCGCGGCGCGGACAAGATGCCTGGGAAGATTCGTCGTTCACAGAACTGGATCGGCGGCTCGCGCCCCGGCAATGCCCGATTCGTCCCGCCGCCGCCGGACGCCGTACCCGAGGCGATGGACCAATTCGAGAAGTGGCTCCACTCCAAGGACGCGTTGCCGCCGCTGGTGAAGGCAGGACTGGCACATGTTCAGTTCGAGACCATTCATCCGTTCCTGGATGGTAACGGCCGAATTGGTCGCTTGCTTATCACATTGCTGCTAGAGCACTGGGGTCTGCTCAAGAGCCCAATGCTGTATCTCAGTCTGGCGCTGAAGCGGCGGCAGCAGGACTACTATGCACATCTGAGCAGTGTGCGCACTGCCGGCGACTGGGAGGGATTGACTGCATTCTGTCTCGAGTGCATTCGTGAGGCCGCCGATGACGGTGTGCGCGCGGCCGAACAGCTTTTCGCGCTACTCGGGAGGGACCGGGCCCGATTGATTGCTCAGGATGGTGTCACGGTGCCAGCGGTTCGACTTCTGGATCTGCTCCCCTCGAACCCGGTGGTGACCCTGCCGTTGGCGATCAAGTTGCTTGGGGTCAGCAAGCCCACAGTGATCAAGGCGATCAAATCCCTTGAGCAGGCGGGCATCTTGAAGGAGACCTCAGGCAAGCGCCGCGATCGGGTTTACGCCTACCAGAAGTACTTTGATGTCCTGACCGGCGAGTAAGCCTCGCCATCGAGACTGGCACGCGTGCGACCTGAGATGAACTGCGCCACCTGCCGGCCAGCATCGATCATGTGCTGGATCCGGATTCGGTCGTCGATGCCGCCCGGGCGCTCACGCGGCATGGATCAGCGTCGCCTGTTGCAGTACTTCATCGCGGAAGTAACGGGAGAGATCATCAGGTGTCCGCAGGTCGACGCGTCGGCGCAGGAGCTCTGAGAGCTCCATCTGCATGCCGGCGAATGCCAGGTAACCAGGTGCATGATCCGGAGCAAACTCGACGAGCACATCAAGATCGCTCGCAGGCGAGAAGTCGTCCCGCAGCACGCTGCCGAAGAGGCTCAGCCGAGCGATCAAGTGCCGCCGGCAGAAGTCGGTAACTGCGTCGTGCGGGATGTTGATGTTGAGTGGCGAACTCATTGTCCAGAGTCCTTTTTGTCGAGGCAAGGCTACGCGAGTCTACGACACGCATGGCCGCGATGCGCGTGCCTCGACAAGGTTGTCGTGCTTGTTCTCATGCACCTTGATCATCTCGTGCGTGTTGGTGTTCGTCCAGCACGACCATCAGGAACGAACCCACTCCGGGATCTGCTACCTCACGCCGGCCGGCACATCGCCACCCAGTGAGATCGAGCCCCCCCAGACCTTTGAAGTTCGGTGCCACGAGCGCATTGCCGGCGTACTCAAGCACGATCGTCGGCGCGCTGCGCTTGCGCGCGATCTATGACAAGACACGCACTCTGCGGCCGGACCCATGCGAGGCAACGTCGCTATGACTCTTGGCCCCCAACGGTCTGAATCGGTCTAAAGAGGCCGTGTTGCAGTGCCTACCAAGTAGGGATGCCCACACTCTGGGCAGCATCCCTGACGGGCACTCGCAAGCAGAGGGTACCCACAGCCTAGTGTGCTGAGTTAGAAGTCCGCTGACAGAATCGTCGCACGGAATCGAGGATCTCTTGCGCCGATTTGGTCCAGGCGAAGGGGGTCGGGGTCTGGTTGTTGGAGGCGACGTACTCCTGCAGTGCTCGTTCGAGACTGCGCGTTGAGCAGAAGCTGCCCCGACGGACCCGGCGGCGCGTGAGCGCCGAAAACCAGCTCTCGACGAGATTGATCCAGGACGAGTAGGTCGGGGTGAAGTGCAGGTGGAATCGCGGGTGTCGCGCGAGCCAGCGTCGGATGACCGGCGTCTTGTGCGTGCTGTAGTTGTCGAGGATCAGATGGACATCGAGGTTTGCAGGCACCGACTCGTCGATGATGCGCAGGAAGCGTCGGAATTCGTCCGCTCGATGCTGGCGGTAGCACTTCCCGATCACGCGTCCGGTCCTGGCGTCGAGCGCCGCAAAGAGCGTCGTTGTTCCGTGCCGGACGTAGTCATGCGTGCGCCGCGCGATCGCGCCGGGACGCAAGGGCAGGAGCGGCTGCGTCCGCTCAAGCGCCTGGATCTGCGACTTCTCGTCGACGCAGAGCACCAGCGCCCGATCCGGCGGATTCAGGTACAGGCCGACGATGTCGCGGACCTTCGAGACGAAGAGTGGGTCGTTCGAGAGCTTGAAGGTCTCGACTCGGTGGGGTTGCAGCGAGAAGGCCCGCCAGATCCGGCTCACCGCCGTCTGACTGAGACCCGTCGCATTCGCAAGCGATCGCGTCGACCAGTGCGTGGCGTTCTTCGGAGGCGCTTCGAGAGTCTTCGAGATCGCCGATTCGACCGCCTCATCCGTGATCACGCGAGGTGCACCGGGGCGAGGCGAATCGACGAGCCCATCGAGCCCCAGCTCGAGGAACCGTCTTCGCCATTTGCCGACGGTGACGCGATGCGTCCCGAGGCCTTCAGCAACCTCCTCATTGCTGTCCCCGTCCGCGCAGCGCAGCACAATCCGCGCCCGAAGCGCGATCGCCTGCGCGGTCGTGGGGCGTGCGGCCCATCCGCGGAGTTCGGACCGCTGCTCGTCCGTGATCGTCAGTGGTGCAAGTGGTCTGGCCATGGGTCGTGGTCTCCTTGCCAGGAGATCCGCGACGCACAGAAGAGCGGTTGCGCGATTTGTCGGCGTTCTTACGACTCAGAACACTAGGCAGCAATAGCGCCCGCGGCGACGCCGCGCGATGCATTGACTCACAGCATAGCGCGATGTCGCTACAAGACCCCATATGCCCAGCGCGCTGAGTACGGAGTTCGCGAGCAGACCCCCCCACAAAATCGTTTGTGGAAACCAGATCGGACGGTCTCTCCGCGTCACTTTCGCGAGCCAGTCCGCCATCGGGCCCAGACTCGCGTCTCCGGGCACCGAGCGCGGCAGTTGAATGTGTTCGGTTGAAATGGGATGGACATATCTTCCGCGGGCTGACAGTGATAAGTAAGGCCACCCCGCGTCCACTCTAGTGAACACTCCAACCCATTGATGTAGGTGCCTCATATCACTCGGGTCACTGGCAGGCGCTGCTAGCAATGGCGGAGGATTGCGCGGACTGACTGCGGTGGTGACCTGCCCCCTTCCTATGTACCAGCGGCTATGAGAGTCAGTGGTTCATCGACGTTCGTACGTTCGCATGCTGGCAGCTCCGAAGCAAGGGGCGCAGCTCCGAAGCAAGGGGCGCAGCTCCGAAGCAAGGGGCGCAGCCCCGAGCGCAGGAGATGCCAGCTTCGCCGCAAATCGCGCTGGCGGCAAGTATCCCAGCGAGCTGTGCGGACGATGGTGGTTGTAGTCGTTTCTCCAGGCGGCGCCCAGCGCCTTCGCGTCGCGCACATCCATGAAGATCTCCGCGTTCAGGAGTTCGTCACGCACGCGGCCATTGAAGCTCTCTGAGAATCCGTTCTCCCACGGGCTCCCATGTTCGATGTACAGCGTCTTCACTTCCGTCGCGCTCAGGAAGGCGCGGATCGCTGCCGCGATGAACTCCGGACCGTTGTCGCTTCGGATGTGGCGCGGCGCACCGCGGATTCTGAACGCTTCGACCAGCACATCGATTGCGTCGTCCGATGTCATCGATCCATCCACCTCAAGCGCAATGCACTCGCGCGTGAACTCGTCGACGAGCGTCAACCACTTCAGAGCACGCCCGCGCTCGTCGCGATCATGCACGAAGTCCCAGCACCAGACATCATTCATGCGACACGCCGGCTGGCGCACGATCCCGTTGGCACTGGCTCCCAGACGCCGCCTTTTGTGCTGCTTTCGCGGCACGCGAAGACCTTCGCGTCGCCACAGCCGGTAAACGCGCTTCCTGTTCACACGCCAGCCATCGAGCCGAAGCGTGCCCCAGACAAGGCGGTAACCGCGCCGTGGATGCAGACGCACGAGTTCGTGCATGCGACCGACGAGACGCGCCTCGTCGTCTGCGATGTGCGGCGTGTACCGCTGCGTCGAACGGTGCTGACCGAGCACCCGACACGCTCTCCGTTGCGAGATGTCCAGTTGCCCCTGCACGTGCGTCACGACCGTCCTCCGCCGTGCGGGGCTTGCTGTTTTCCCAGGTAGTCATTCGCCTCCTTCAGAATCGAGATGTCGATCGCCTGATTCGCGATGAGCCGCTTCAGGCGCGCGTTCTCGATCTCCAGTTCCTTGAGACGCCTTGCTTCCTCCGACTTCATGCCACCGTACTGGTTTCGCCAACGGTAGTAGCTTTGCTCGCTGACGCCGAGATGTTGCACCACCTGGGCAAGCGTCTTCCCGCTGGCCAGCATCGCGTCCGACTCACGCAGCTTTTCGATGATCTGCTCCGCAGAGTGCCGTGTCCGTTTCATCCTCGAGAGTCTCCAAAGCCCGACCGGGGCTCATCGGGACTCTCATAGCGACTGGTTCAGATTTCGGGGAGCAGGTCAGTGGCAGCTGCTTTGATCTGCACGCCAACGCCGTTCCGCTGCTCGCAGGTGTCACTCGAAACATGCCGGCCGAACACGGGCTCCTGCATCCAAGGCTCTGGAAGCGCCGAGGTCGGTGGACCCAAGTCCGACCTTGCAGCGCATGTCCAGGCGATCGCGACCGACACCAAGAGCCCGGCGATGAGGTAGAGTGTCACTGCCCCCGCCCTTGAAACACCGACGTAGGCTCCGAGCGCTCTGCTCCGAGCACGCCTCGGGATAGGTCTCGGCGTATGGTGGCGAAGATCCATCACCAGAGGGGGAACATACGCCAATGAGGACTCAGGCATCCACGCCTGCAAAAGTCGGGCGTGTTCAGTGCATCCTCACACATCGACTTGCACTGAAAGGACTTCAATGCAGCGGATCACCGCTGCCTGCACGAGTTGATCGTCGAGGAATTCTTCGACCGTTCGCCGACCGAGGAACTCGATCGCCCGCTCAGCATGAATCCGCTTATCCTCGCACTTCACGAGATCGCGCTCGAGCGGATCAGGGGCGCTCATAGAGAGGCTCCGTTGATCGAAGCACAAAGCGCCGAAAGTACTTGTTGGCGGAGCGCTCGACCGCGTCCCGCGTAAGCAGGTCGACGGGGCGCCCGAACAACTGTTGAAGAGACTGTTGCAGCGCCACGATGCCAAGACCGACCTTTGCATCGGAGTCAAAGGTCACAAGCACATCGACATCACTCTGTCGATTCGCGCGACCGCGGGCGAAACTGCCAAACAACTCCAACTTGCTGACAGAGTGTTCGCGACAGAGCGCGGAAAGGCGATCGGGATCGAGTTGGAGTTCAGCGACTTGCATTGGTTCGACGCTCTCGGCTCGAGCGAAGCGCCGCGCTGTCCAAAAAAAGCTCCCTGGTCCAAACCGTTTCGAACGCGCTCTCGTGTCGTGACCGAAGGCCAGCCCGGGGCGAAAGGGGCCAGACTTGGTGGCTCGAGCCACTCGCGAGCACAGGGCTTGCGGTGGTTGACGAGGCGCGATCGTTCTTCCGTTAGCGTGCCGGTTTCCGGCGCTGGAGTCGTCGCGATGCGGGGGACCGTCGGCCCGCCTGTGAAACCAGTGACTCGAGCGCTTGCGGTGCGATCGCGAACATCTGCAGCAATCGAGCCTCACTGGCCTTGGGTGTGCGGGCGCCCTGCTCCCAACTCTGTAGTGTCTTCTTCGGAACATTCAGGTAGGACGCGAACACTGCTTGGGACATCCCGACCTTCTTGCGAATCGCGGTGACCTTGGATTTTGAGAGCGTCGGCGCCGGCGCTGGAAGCGTCGTTGTGTCCAGCCGGAGTTCGCCTCGGGCCTGTGCGATCCCGTCTTTGAGACCCTCGCGGAGCTGGTCGAACACGCTCATGCTCTCGTAATTCTTGCCTCCCTTCATCTCGATCTCCATTTCGTGGTTCGAATGCGCCGCGCCGTTGCCACGGCCAGGGCCCGCAATTGCGTTGCGTACTCGCAGAGGGTCCTGATCTCATCTCTACTCAAGTCGTCGGCCTCGTCCTTTCCGTACACGGTGATCAGATCCACGCGTGCAGCTTCGGGAGTGTGGAGGTAGATCACGCGAACGCCTCCACGCTTGCCTTGGCCCCGGCTCTCGTCGCTCCATCGCAACTTGCGGATGATCCCGCATCCCGGCATTGGAGCGCCTGCGGACGGTTTCTCGAGCAGCATGTTCTGGAGTGCGCGAAGCGCCTTGCCATCGAGCCGTGCATGCCATCGAACGGTGAAGGGCCGGGATTCGACGAATGTCAGTCTCATTGTACGACGCCGTAGGACATAGTCAAGGCGGCGGAGATGCTACCCGCGTCAACCCGGCACTTTGACGAGTGTCGCCATTTGTCGCCCAGCGCTTGTGCGGCACTGCCCGCGGCAGGACATCAGCCTCGGGGGTCGGCTCGGGCCGCGCAGCTGCACGCCTGAACCGAGAGTCGGCAGCAACCGGAGGCCATCTTCGGAACGCCATTGGGGAGCGTGACTTACGGCGCACCGCTGCAGCATGAGTACAGCGGTGATCCTGTCAACCACTCTGCGCCCAGAGTTCGCGTCGGAATTGGAAAGCTCCCCCGGCTGGGCTCGAACCAGCAACCTGGCGGTTAACAGCCGCCCGCTCTACCATTGAGCTACAGGGGATCTTGACTTGTGAAGGCGGCGCGGCACTCCCGATGGAGTCCACCATGCAGCGGGTCGGGGATCTTACCGCACCCGCGACGAGCGTCAACGGCGACCGACGGACGCATCGACTTGTCGGCCGGACCAGACCTCAACGATGGCGCGAAAGTGCTGATTCCGCAGGAGTTCCGCGCACGCGATCCGGCTGTGCCGACTCCGATCGGGGTTCCGGGACAGGGCGACGGTCGGCGCGTGCGTCTCTCCGCGGAGTCGTCCACGCCCACGCGAGTTCGACTGCACTTTCGCAAGGGTCGGTGTCTGTCCCGCGTGCCGTCGGTTTGCCGGCGATTCAGCGACTGTACGCTCCGCATCATGATGGAGCGATCGAGCGCACCGCAATCTTCGGCGAGGTTCGATGCTCGCACCATCGAGCGACCCGATCCCAAGCTCTGGACCTACTACATCATCACCGGGCTGATGACGCTGGTCGCGGCGCCGCTTGTGCTCACGGTGCTCTACTTCCGTTACCACACGCTGCGCTACCGCTTTGACGACGAAGGCGTCTCGATCAGCGTGGGCTTTCTCTTCAAGCGAGAGGTGTATCTCACCTATCGCCGCATCCAGGACATTCATGTCACACGCGGCTTGATCCAGCGATGGCTTGGACTGGCAACAATCTCGTTGCAGACGGCGGCGGGAAGTGCCGCGGCCGAAGCGCAGATTGAAGGCGTGCTCGAAGCCGACGCACTGCGCGATTGGCTCTACGCACGAATGCGCGGAGCGTCGGTGGAGGCTGTCGAGGCGAGCGTGGACTCCGGAGCTGATGCGATACACGCGTCCGCCGCGCCGCATGCATCCGCCGCGAGCGCGGACGAGACGACGGCGGTACTCGAAGAGATCCTCCACGAAGTTCGCGCGTTGCGCGAGCGACTGGAGCAGCGCTCGTGAGCGGCGACCAACATCGCGACGCAGATCGTTTCGGCGCTGGTACCGCAACAGTCACCACACTCGGTGGTCCGGCGGCGGCCGTTCGCGCGTACACCGGTGTCTGGGCGTTTCTGGTCCAGTGGTTCCGTGTGCCCGAACATCCACCGACGCTGCCGACGGCGACCGGAGAAGAAGCGCTCTCGTTTCGGCCGTCGTCGGCGTATCTGCGCTACTTGAAACTGCAGTTCTGGATTGGGCTGATCATCATCGATGTGCTGTTGACCGCGCTGTGGATCGCAGCCACGGTGGCGCTCATCGCAACGGGACTCTGGTTCCTGGCGATCCCGCTTGCGCCGATAGCGATCGTGCTCATCGTGGTGCCAGACATCATCGTGTATGTGGGTATCCATCTTCGCTTCGACACAACCTGGTATGTGCTCTCCAAGCGAAGTCTGCGCGTGCGCCACGGCATCTGGATCATTCGCGAACTCACGCTCACCTTTGAGAATGTGCAGAATGTGCGGCTTCTTCAGGGACCGCTGCAACGGCACTTCGGCATCGCTTCAGTACTGGTTGAGACTGCAGGTGGTGGGGGAATGGGCGGAAAGGGCCAAACGCATGCGGTCGGCCACAACGCAAGCATCGATGGCATTACGAACGCCGAGGAGATCCGCGACCTGATCCTGGCACGCGTGCGTGCATCGCGCATGGCCGGACTTGGTGATGAGCACGCGCATGAAGTGGAGCAGCACGCGAGGGTCGGAGCCGGCCGGCAGACCGCCGGATCCGCCGTGCATCCCACGCATTCCACGCATCCCAGGCATCCGGGGCTCTCTGTGCGTCAGCTCACGCTGCTCGGCGCGATTCGCGATGAACTCCGTGCGGCACGCGCTCCAAGCTCCCACTGACTCGCGTGCGTAGGGAGAACGCCCGCGCGACCAACGCCAGCACAAGCAGCACGCCGGCGCACACGGCAATCATGCCTGCCGTGTTCACACTGCCGAGTCCGAAGAGCGCCGGCACGCGCAGCGCCGCGACATGTCCCATGGCCGCTGCAAGCATGCCGATGAGCACGGCGGCGATCACCATGGTGCCAAGTCGTTTGGTCACAAGGCGCGCGGTGGCCGCGGGCACCACCAGCAGCGCCACGACAAGGATGCTGCCGACACTCTCGAACGCTGCGACTGCGGTCACGGCTGTCATCGTCATGATCAGCGCGTGCATCAGACCCGGGCGCACTCCCTGACTGCGCGCGGAGTCGGCGTCGAACGACGAAAGGGCAAGCTCCTTCCAGAACAAGCAGACGCACGCACCGTTGAGGAGCGTCACGATGGTGAGCACCACTGCCGGGCGCGCGACTTCCAATGAACCGAGCTTCACAAGATCGAGTGGGGCGACTTCGATCGCGCCGTAGAGAACGCATCCCGGATCGAGATCGACCCGCGAAGCGCCGCGCACGATCATCACCAGACCGAGCGCAAAGAGCGTGGTGAAGACAATGCCGATGGAGGCGTTCTCCTCGATGCGTCCGCGCGAACGCAGCCACTCCGCCAGAAGCGCCGTCAAGACTCCGACGACGGCGGCACCGAGAAACATCGGCAGACTGGCGCGGCTCTGCGTGAACAGGAACGCCGCCGCAATGCCGGGCAGCACCGCGTGACTGATCGCGTCGCCCATGAGGCTCATGCGTCGCAACACAAGAAACGACCCCGGAATGGCGCACGCTGCGGCGCAGAGCATCGCAACGAGCACGATCCATCCATCGAGCGACCACGACCACCACGGCAGGTCGTGCGCCTCGGCGAGCAGGAGCGCTGGCGAGGTGAGCCATGCGCTGAGAGTCATGGTGTAAGTCATGAGCTCTCCCGCGGTACCGAGCGATCATCGCGGTCAAGTGAGTGAGGACTCGGCAGTGTTGCGGCGGCGCCATGGATGAGGCCCTGTGAGTGGCCTTTCGCATGGCCTTTCGCATGGCTCTGCGCTCTGCCCCGTAGTTCACCGAGCGATCGCTCCACGCGCGCCAGCAGTTCCGGCGACAGCACATGTTCGACCAAGTCAGCATCGCGATCGACATGGGTTGGACTCACGCCCGCACGCTCAATCAGGAAGAGCTCCCACAACCGATGACGCGCGGTCAGTCGCTCCGCTTCAATGCGACCCGCACTGGTGAGGTGGAGCGAGCGATCGGCATCTTCGCGCACCCATCCCAAGCGACGCGAACGGTGGACGGCGCCAGTGAGCGCACCGGGAAGAAAGCGGCGCCGTGCGCTGATCGCAACGCGTGACGCTCCAGCGTGCGGCGCTGTCTCATCCTCCTCATAGAGAGCGCGAAGCAGATGTTCAACGGCGACGCGCCGCGCACCGCGCCAATGTGCAAGTCCGCGCCACACCATTCCTCGCGCGCTTCCGAACGCCATGCTGAACGCAAAGAGCGCCGCTGCCGCCAGCACGATCATGGCACCCGATGGAAGATCCGGCGCGGCCGCGCTGACGAGTGCACCGATCGCGCCCGACAGCGCACCGAGCAGCGCCGCAATGGCAATGCACAAGGAGAGACGATGACTCCAGAAACGAGCCGCCGCTGCAGGAATCACCTGCAGCGCCACCACGAGAATGAGCCCGACTGCCTGCATGCCGACGACCGTCACGATCGTCGCCAGCGCCATGAGCGCCGCGTCAAGCACACCGACGCGCAATCCGATTGACTGGGCGAACGCTTCGTCAAAGCAGAGCACGCGCCACTCCTTGGCAAGCGTGACGGCGATGATCACCACTCCGCATGCAGTGGCCATCATGAGCCACGCGTCTGAGGCGACGATGGCGGCGGTGCGCCCATAGATGAAGCTGTCGAGCCCGGCGGCATGGCCGGTCGAGAGGCTCTGAATCACGCTGAGCAGCACAACGCCCGCGCCGAAGAAGACGCTGAGCACGGTTGCAAGAATCGCATCTTCGCGCAGTGGCGAGAGTCGCTTGAGCAGCAGCATGGCACCAACGCCGGCAAGACCGCCGAGTGCACCGCCTGCAAGAAGCAGCGGCAGTGACTTGCCGCCGCTCAGCCAGACGCCAAGCAGAAATGCGATCGCGATTCCTGGCAGTGCAGCGTGGCTGATCGCATCGCCGAGCAACGCGCGCTTTCGCAGTGAAAGCAGTGTGCCCACAATGCCGCACGCGGCGCCGAGCATCGACACCGCCATCACGACCACACGCGCGTTGTAATCACCGAGCGCGCTACCGAGCCAATCGATCATGCCGGTCCGCTCCGCGCGCCAAGTGCGTTGGCGGCGTCACTGAGAATGGTGAGCGAGCCGCCGTAGGTGCGCTGCAGATTCGCCTCGGTGAAGACCTCGGCCGTTGGTCCCTCCGCGATGACGCGCTGGTTGAGCAGGATCACGCGATCAAAGTAAAGCGGCGCCGTAGGAAGATCGTGATGCACCACCAGCATGGTGCGCCCGCGCGATCGCAACTCGCGCAGGATGGCGACGATCGCTTCCTCCGTTGCGGCATCGACGGCCGCGAGCGGTTCATCGAGCAGCGACAGCTCGGCGTCCTGCACGAGCGCGCGTGCCAGGAAGGTGCGCTGCTGCTGGCCGCCCGAAAGCTGACTGATCTGGCGCTCGGCGAGATCGGCCATGCCAACGCGTTCAAGTGCGCTCAGTGCTTGTGCACGATGCGAACGCCGAACCGGTCGAAACCAACCGATGCGACCATAAAGTCCCATGGTCACGACATCGATCACGCGCACGGGAAAGTCCCAATCCACGCTCTCGCGCTGCGGCACATACGCGATCGACCGCCGCGCGTCGCGCAACGGCTTGCCGAGCAGGCGAATCTCGCCGGAGAGACGCGGCACCATTTCCATCACCGCGCGCAACAGTGTGCTCTTGCCAGCGCCGTTGGGGCCGACGAGACCAACGAGCGAGCCGCGAGGAACATCAAGATCAATGTCCCAGAGCACCGGTCGTCCGCGGTAGGCGACCGTGAGATCGTGGATGCTGAGCGCCGCGTCAGGCGAGTGTTCGGCGCCGAGATCGTGTGCCGTGTTCACTTCAGCGCGCGTCCTTCGTCGGCGCGCTCGAAGGCGGGCTCGGGGGTGCGCCCGTCGGCGCGCTCGAAGATGGACTTGTGCCGCCCGCAGCGGTGTTCCCCTCTGCGTCGGCGGCGCCACCAAGGCGTCCCTTCCAGCCACGCTCAGGCGCTGTGCCGCCGAGCGCGCGAACAATGGTGGTGATGTTGTGATCGATCATGCCGGGCACCGTGCCCTCCCATGAACCGGGCGATCCCATCGCATCAGAGAAGAGCTCACCACCGATCACGACGGTGTGCCCTCTCGCGCGAGCGCCCTCGATCAGCGCTTCGATCGACTTGCGCGGCACACTCGATTCGACGAAGACGGCGGGCACTCGACTCGTCACAATGAGCTCGACCAGATCGCCGATGCGTCGAAGTCCCGGCTCCGAATCGGTGGACACACCCTGCACGCCTTCCACGCGAAGACCGTACGCGCGACCGAGATAGGCGAACGCATCATGCGATGTGATCAGTACGCGCTGCGAGGAAGGAATCGTTTCGATGACACTTCGCGCCCATGCATCGACGCCGCGCAACTCCGCGGCGTACGCGGCCGCACGCGCGTTGAGCGCCTCTGCATCGGCGGGCGATCTGACAGCAACGGCGCTGGCGAACGCTTCGCCGGCACTTGCCCAGAGCAGCGGATCCATCCAGATGTGCGGGTCAGGATGTTCATGCGCTCCATCGGGTCGAATCACACGATCCCGGGGCAGGAGGTCACCGACGGCAATCACCCATCGATCGCGACCCGCGCGCGTCAGCACTTCGCCCATCTTCCCTTCGAGCATGAGGCCGTTTACCACAACGAGATCAGCGGCCATGATCCGCGCCACATCATCGCGCGTTGGCTTGTAGAGATGAGGATCGACGCCCGCGCCCATGAGCGAGCGCACGCTCGATCCATCCCCGAGCACCGTCTGCGCCAGATCCGCAACCATGCCGGTCGTGGCGACGACTGCGCGCGCTGTAGGGGGGGGTGGACGGTCGGAGCACGCCGATGCTGCGATGGCGAGCAACGGAGCCAGCACGAGCGCGGGCAGAGCGAGCAGTCGGCCAGCAGGTGCTCTCATTGTCATGGGCGAAGTCTAGCGATGCCGCGACCACCGTCAAGGCCGAAAGTTTGACGCGTCAAACTTTTGCCCGCAGGCTCCCGCACGACCGGCGACGCTGCCCGTATCACGAAGCCGCGACGACCGAGATCTGCGATGATCTGCCCTATGGTGACCCAGAATCGAGAAGGAGCACACGACTGATGCCGTCGCCACGCACGAGGCGCCCGACCGGAAGCCGGCGCGGTTCGACTCACGCAGGCTCGATCGCGACGGAGAACTATCTGAAGCAGATCCATTCACTTGCGCTCCGTGGCGATCCCGGTGCGCCGCGCGATCAGGTTCTGATGAGCGAGTTGGCAAGTGCGCTGTCGCTGACGCGCGGAACGGTGACCACGCAGGTGAAGCGGCTGGCGCGCGAAAGGCTCGTGCGCTACGAGCGCTACGGCGGCGTGGCGCTCACGGCTCGCGGTGAACGCTTGGCGCTCGGCGTGCTGCATCGACATCGACTCGTCGAGACGTTTCTTGTCCGCACGCTGGGTCTTGATTGGTCGGAAGTCCACGAGGAGGCGGAGCAACTGGAGCATGTGCTCTCCGAGCGCGTCTTGCAGGCGCTCGATCGTTGGCTTGGTCGACCGGCAGTCGATCCGCACGGTGATCCGATTCCGCGCCGAGCCAAGCAGATTCGCGGCACATCCAATCGATCGGGGCGATCGCCGGCGCCACGCGGCGCGCGGGGTGGAGTCTCCGCATCGCGCAGTCGAGGAGGGCGGCCGTCGCGCGAGCGGGCGCTCTCGGACTGCGCTGCCGGCCAGCGTGTGCGCGTCAAACGTCTGCTCGAACAGGGAGCCGCGTTCCTGAAACTCGCATCGCGCCATGGCATCACACCCGGTGCCGATCTGGTGGTGCTCACAGAGGCATCCGGCGCGCGCTCGATGCGTGTTCGAACGGGGCGCCGCGTCAGCGTCGCGATCAAGAACGATCATGCCGCGCATGTGCTCGTGGTCGAACTGCGCTCACGGAGTTGAACCGCGAAGGGCACGAAGTCAGCGCGGCTCGATCCGCTCGGCGCCACCCATGTAGGCGCGCAGCGGCTTCGGAATCATCACACTGCCATCCTTCTGCTGATGAATCTCCAGCAGCGGAATCAGCACGCGCGGACTCGCAATGACGGTGTTGTTGAGCGCGTACGCAAAGACCGTCCGCCCCTTCTCATCGCGATAGCGCAGGTTCAGTCGGCGACACTGGAAGTCCGCGAGCCGGCTCGCCGAGTGCGTCTCGCCCCACGCGCCGCGCGGACGACCATCGGGACCATCATCACCGCGCCCGGGCATCCAGCACTCCACATCGATCATGTCCTCGTTCTTCATGCCAAGATCGCCGGTGCAGCATTGCAGCAGGCGGTACGGCAATTCGAGCGACTGCACGATCATCTCCACACTCTCAAGCATGGAGCGATGCCACTGGCGACTCTCCTCGTCGTCGGCGCGGCACACGACCACTTGCTCCACCTTGTCGAACTGGTGAATGCGATAGAGGCCCGCCGTCTCCTTGCCCGCGGCGCCCGCTTCGCGACGAAAGCAAGTGCTCATCGTGCAATAGCGCAGCGGCAGTTTCTCTGCGTCGATGATCTCGTCGGCATGAATGCCCATGAGGCCGACTTCCCCGGTGCCCGTCAGATAGAGATCGTGTCCCGATCCGCGCTTGCTCTCCTCCAGGTGGTACGCCTGCTCGCGACCGAACGGGAAGAACCCGGTGCCGAGCATGCACTCCTCGCGCACGATCACCGGCACGCCCATCGGCGTAAAACCGCGCTGATCGATCATGAAATCGAAGGCGTAGCGCAGCACTGCTTGATGCAGTCGCATGCCCATGCCCGTGAGCACATAGTGGCGCGTGCCTGACATCTTCACGCCGCGTTCGAAATCCACCAGTCCCAGATCGCGCACCAACTCCATGTGCGCCTTCGGCTCGAAGCCGCGATTGTCGACGAAGCGATTGACGGGATCGAAGCCAGGCGGCGACCAACGACGGATCTCGACATTCGCCGACGCATCGGGGCCGACGGGCACATCAGGCGCCGGCGGTTGCGGCACCGACATGAGAATCTCGTGCCACTGCGGTTCGATCGCCGCGAGTTCCGACTCGAGTGCCTGCGCCTTTGACTTCAGCGAGAGCGGCAGCGCTTCCAAGTCGCGCAGTTCGCGCTCAAGGGCTTTGCGCTCCGGCGCACCTGCGCTCTTGAGCGTGCCCTTCAGCTTGCCGATCCTGGGGCCGATCTCCTTGCTCACGCGATTCTGCTCGGCGCGGAGCGACTCGACCTCGGTGAGGATGCGGCGCCGCTGCTCATCAAGCGCCGTCAGCTTCTCAAAGGGAACATCAACGCCCTTCCGGCGCGCGCCTTCGATGAAGCGCTCCGAGTCCTCGCGAAAGGCCTTCACATCGATCATGGGGCGGTCACTCTACCGGCGGTGCATCAACTTCGGTAGTTCGGCGGCACGGCCCAGCGCATCTTCTCGATGAGCGTGCGCCAGTAGCTCACATCGGGGTTGCCGATGAATCGCGCCGCAGTGTGATGACGCGCAATGCTCACGCGCTCGCCCTTCGCGAGTGGTCGTGTCTCCTGGCCATCAAGCACCAGCGTCGTGCCTTCGTTGGCGCGAAGAACTTCGACTTCCAGCACCACATGCGAAGGGGCGACGATCGGCCGGAACGAAAGGCTGTGCGGCGCGTTCGGCGTGACGATCATCGCCTCGTTCTCGGGATGCACGATCGGCCCGCCGACGCTGGCGTTGTACGCAGTGCTTCCGACCGGTGTCGAAACGACCACGCCGTCGCCGGTGAGCAGCGGTCCTTCATCCTTGTCGAAGCGCAGGCGCAGTTCGATCACGCGGAACGGTGGACCGGCGGTCACGACCGCATCGTTCACCGCCACACCCTGGAAGAGAATCGCACCATCGGCGCCGCGCACGACCGCATCGAGCGCCATGCGCGAGCGCACCAGCGGATTGGGACCGAAGACGCGCTCAGCGTGCGTGGCGAGCGAAACATCATCGAACTCCGCAAGGAATCCGAGTCGACCGAAGTGCACGCCGACGAGCGGTACGCCTCGATCAAGAATGCGCCGACACTGCGAGATCAGCGTGCCGTCGCCGCCGACGACGACCGCACGGTCGAAGGCAAGAGCCGCATCGATCGGCGCATGATCGGCTTCGAGTTCACCAACGATCTCCGCGTGATGCGCCACGATGCGCCGAACCTCTTCGAGCACGGGACCCACACCCGGCCGCGCACGCGTGGCCAGCAGCAGCACGGTGCTCACGACACAAGGCCCTTCGTGAGTCGCATGAACGCCGTCTCGAGATTGACGCGCTCTTCATGCAGCGCCGCCACGCGGAATCCCTGTGCCACGAGGCGACTTGGAATCTCGGACACGGATAGACCGACTTCGGGATCGAGCGTCAGACTCAGCAGTGTGCGCCCATCCATGTCCGCCAGCTGCACGCGTGAAATGCCGCGCACGGCGCGCAGGATCTCGGCCGCCTGCTCATGGCGCTCTTCGACGCGCACCTGCACCACCGTGCCGGCACTGGCGCGCGCCATGATGTCCTGCATCGCACCCGCATAGACGAGCTTTCCCTGCTCGATGATGCCGACGGCGGTGCACAGCTCCGCGAGCTCCGGAAGAATGTGCGAGCTGATGATGATCGTCTTGCCCATGCGGCGCAATTCGCGCAGCAGTTCGCGCATTTCAATGCGTGCACGCGGATCGAGGCCGGAGTTCGGCTCATCCATCAACAGCACCTTCGGATCATGCAGCAGCACGCGCGCCACGCTCAATCGCTGTTGCATGCCGCGGCTCAAACCATTCACCTCGGCGTTCGCCTTGTAGGTGAGGTCGGTGAGCTCCAGCACACTTTGCACTGTTGCATGGCGCTTGGTGCCGTGAATGCCGTAGCACGCTGCGAAGAACTCCAGATACTCAAGCACCACCATGTCCTGGTACGCGCCCATGAAGTCGGGCACATAGCCAATGATGGGACGGATCAGCGAGTTCTGGTAGCCGATGACCTTGCCATCGATGCGCGCCTCGCCCCATGTGGGCTTGAGCAGCGTGGCGAGAATCTTGATCGTCGTCGTCTTGCCGGCGCCGTTGGGGCCGATGAAGCCGAAGCAGACGCCCTCTTCGATCGTCAGATTGAGATTGTCGAGCGCGATGAGCTCGCCGTACTTCTTCGTCAGATTGACGGTCTCGATCATCGCCATGGTGTGGCCGCAGTGTATGAGGCGAAGGGTGAACGGGTTGCGATCATGGCCACGGTTGCAGTCCGCGCTCCACGATCGGCAACGGCACGATGACGCGCACGATCGTCAGGCCGCGACTCTCGGGCCGACGCCCTTCGATCTCGAGCGGCACGGGACACGGCGAGTCGTTCAAGTAACCGACGATGAGCAGACACGGTCGCGTCGACCACGCGGAGAGATCGATGCCGCGCCCGAATGTCCGCAGCATGCGCGCCATCTCCGGCTCGGGTCGCGCCATGTACTCCGGCGGCGGCAGCATCCAATAGAAGTGAAGCAGATCGAACTGCTCCGACTCGGTGAGCGTCACGCCCAGCGCTCCGGACGCAGCGATCTTCGCGTAGTAGCGCTCGCGCAAACCCATCGCGAGCGAATCGACGGTGCCGCGACTCGGCAGCGCGGGACCGTTGGGATAGAGCGCCGAGCCGAGTTCGAGCGGTGTGCCGGGCGCCCAATTCGGAACTTCGCGGAAGCGCCCGTAGCTCACCAGATCGCCGCTCGGCTCGATGACGAGTGGTTGCGGTTTCTGTGTGCCAGCGCCAGCGTCGGCACTGGCCGCGCCGCCGGTGCGCGCGGGCGGTGCCGGAACGAGTCGTGGCAGGGGCGTATGGAACGGCTGAATGTGAATGATGCGAACCGAAGTCAGCGCGCCCGGCAACCGATGCATGAGCGCACCTCGCAAGCCCACGCGCGGTTCCACGATCCATTCGAAGGTGCCCTCGATCGGCGTCGCGCCCTCCGATGCAGGCAGCGAGCCCCACGATGAGTCGACGGCGCCGATCCAGTCCACTTCGAACTCACTCGAGGTCGCGCGTGACGGCACTTCGATCGACGCCGGCGACTCGATCGGAATCTCATAGCGCGATGGGTTGGGAAAGCTCGCGCCGGATCCCGATGGCGGCGGCGACCAGACGCCGACCAGATTGCGCTCCTCCGAGCCCGGGTCGATCGTGATGCGCGCGGAGCCATAGCCCGGAAGCGACGCGCTGAACCAGGATGTGGCGCGGGCCAGTCGCGGCGCATCGCTGGGAGGCTCGTGCGGACCGCGCGCGATCCAATCGAGCACCGTGACATGCTGCAGTCGCACATCGCGCTCACTGAGAAGGCGCGACGCGCCCCACGCGAACGCCGTGAATCCTGCGGCCACGATGAGAAACACGAGCCACGCCATTTGCCGTCGTTTCATGCGACCAAGCACCAGCCAGCTCGCCGGCACGGCCACGACCCAATAGGTCGCGAAGAGCCCGAGCACGCCGAGCAAACCAAGCGCCGCCTGCCCGCGCAACCCGATGCGCGAACTCACGAGCGCGCCCTCAACGGTGAATGTGGCCTCGCGGCCCTGTGCCAGTCGGCGCGGGTCAGCATCCTGCCATCCTTGGAACTCGAGCGCACTCGGCGTATCGCCGCGCCGACCGAACACGCGATTCCAGAAGACATCCGCCTGCGGTAGTTCGCTCGCTTGAAGTCGTCGACGGTTGATCGCATCGACATCGATGCCGATGATCGACACGCGTCCATGCCCGACGCGCGACTGCACGGCGACGATGGCGCCGTCGAGTGTCTCGGGACGCGGCAGCAACTCACCCGTGGAGCCGTCGCGCGCACACGGCATTGCCAACATCGGTTCGAAGCCGCGATCGAGCGCTTCGCGCGAGAACACCTGCACCGGTGTGACGGCCGTCGCGTTGCGCAGCATCGTGCTCTTGGAAAGGATCGGCACGAGTTCCGCGATCGGCACACCGTCGTGGCGCTTCGGTGGCGTCGACGGAAGCAACGCCGAGAGTCCATGCGCCGTGCTCGAACCAAGCCCCCACGGATTGCCCGCTTCCGGCAGCACGATCACGAGATGACCACCGCGCCGAATCCACGCGCGCAGCGCTTCTGCTGCTTCGGGCGAAAGCGCCGACGGCGAGCCTTCCGCCCACACAATCGCCTGGTATCCGAAGAGCCCATCCCATCGATCGGGCAGATCGCGGGGTTGCAGACCCCGCGTCACGATCGTGGCAGTGTTGAGCGAAGGCGGCCGGTCTCCGAACGGTGGCAGCGTCTCGTATCCCTCAAGCCCCATGCGACCGCTGCCGATCACACCGATGAGGTCGTCCTCGATCGAGACCTGCACCGCGCGCGACTGCGCATCGCCCGCCTTGATGCGCTTCGATGCGAGTTCGCGCACGCGTCGTCCATCGCGCTCTTCGAAGACGCGCACCAGTGTGATGAGTTCCTCACCGAAGACAGGGCTGCGCACCGGCGGAATGCGACCGTAGAGCCAGCGCGTCGCAGGCTGCTTCGGATTCAGCACGAGTGAACGGCTGTTCTCCGTGACATCGCCGTTCGCGTCGGGAATCTCCCACTCCACGCGCACCGGCGTCGGCTCCGTGAGCTCGCTGGTGAAGGTGACCTGGATGCCGACGACATCGCCGGAGCGCCAGCGATCACCGGCGCCGTAGCGATCGAGGCGAACATCCACTTGTCCGAGCGCGGCGGCGGCAAGCGTGACCGGAATGAACGCAGCAAGCATGAGGGAGCCGATCTCAGCAGACGAGACAGACGGGGCAGTCGGGGGCAGACTAGCGTCGAAGCCGCGCAAACTCATCCAGCATCGCGGCGTGACTTCGAATGCCGCCGGCATAGCACGCGAGATTGAATTTCTCGTTCGGCGAGTGCACCCGATCGTCATTGAGTCCGAAGCCGACGAGCAGGCTGTCGATGCCGAGCACGCGCTTGAAGTCGCCGACGGCGGGAATGCTGCCGCCGGTCCCGATGATCGCGGCGGGCGTGCGATAGACGCGCGCCAATCCGCGCGTCGCTGCCGCGAGCCATGGCGAATCGATCGGCACGCGAATGGCCGGACTGCCCGAGTGGTGGATGACTTCGGTCGTGCAACCAGCCGGCGTGTTCGCAGCGACGAACGCATCGAGTGCCGCGAAGACTTTCGCTGGATCCTGTTCCGGCACAAGTCGGAAGGTGATCTTGGTGCTCGCCTTTGCGGCGATGATCGTCTTGCCGCCGGCGCCGGTGTAGCCGCCGATGATGCCGTTGCAATCGCAGGTCGGTCGCGCCCACATGCGCTCGAGTGTCGAGAATCCTTCCTCGCCCCACGCGTGCTTGACGCCTGCGCCACCGAGAAACTCGGATTCGTTGAAGTTGAGTTCCTTCCAGCGCGACGCGAGTTCCGGCGGAATCGGGCGCACGCCGTCGTAGAAGCCGGCGAGCGCCACCCGACCCTTCGCGTCGTGCAGCTTCGCCACCAATTGCGCAAGTGTGTTGATGGGATTGCGAAGCGTGCCGCCGTACATGCCCGAGTGCAGGTCGTGACTCGGACCGCGCATCACGAGCTCGGCGCTCACGAGTCCGCGCAGCATCGCGGTGATGGCGGGGGTCTCTTGATCCCACATGCCCGTGTCGCTCACGACGCAGACATCGGCCGCAAGCTCCTTGCGATGCGCTTCGATGAACGGCACCAGACTGGCACTGCCCGATTCTTCCTCACCCTCGAGAATGACGGAGACGGCGCAGGGGAATCCGCCATGCACCGAACGCCACGCGCGAAACGCCTCGATGAAGGTCATCACCTGACCCTTGTCGTCGACGGCGCCGCGCGCCACGATTCGCTTGCCGCCGGGACCATCTCGAATCACGGGCTCGAACGGTGGGCTGTCCCAGACCTCCTCCTTGGTGGACTCCGCCGGCTGCACGTCGTAGTGGCCGTAATAGAGGATGCGAGGGCTCGTCGCTCCGGCTGGTCCATCGGCGTGCGCCAACACGATCGGATGCCCGGTCGTCTTGTGCACCGTCGTCTTGAATCCAAGCTCGCGAAGCGCCGTCGCCATCCACTCCGCACAGCGCACGACTTCCGGCGCGAAGGCCGGGTCGGTGCTGATCGAGCGGATGCGGAGCACTTCGGTCAGTCGCTCGACCGACGCGTCGAATACGCGATCCGCCTCGGCAAGCACAGGTTCGACTTCGAATGGCATGGGGCGGGCAGCGTACTGCCGCGCGTCTCAACCGCGCATGCTGGCCATGATGATGCCGACGATGACCACCACACCGACGGCAGCAACGAAACCGACGACCAGCCATCGCTCGACGATGCGTCGCTCCTGCCACGCTGGGCGCTTCAACACGACCGGCGGCTCGGCACCCTCGAGCAGTCCTTCCATGTCGGCGTAGCTGCGCGGTGGGCGCTCATCGAAGTCGGTGCTGCACCGCGGACACGCATCGAGCCCGGCCGTTCGAATGACCAGGCCGCAGCGCACACACCGCGGCACGGTGTGCCTCATCTCAATGGTCCGGATGGGCGTCGGCATCGATTGCAACAGTAGCACCGGGTCGCTGCGAGTCCACTCTCGCCTCCGAGGCGTTAGCATCCGCGACATCTTCTACGGGCGGAGGCCACCCATGCCAACACAGAGTGACGGCTCAGCAATCGACTTTCGGCGGCTGTTTCGGGTTCATCGCCTTTTTTCCGCGGCGGCGTTCGGACTGAGGCCAGGAGCGCTGCTTCTCGCGACTTTCCTCGTGCTTCTGTTGAGCGTAGGTGGCCGCGCATGGGACGGACTGCGGGGGCCGGTCGTTGAAGCGCCGGGCCTGCTCGCCCCGATGCCGACCGATGCGGCGCGCAGCGTGACCAAGGGCCGATTCTTCCGCATCATGTCCGAGTTCGTGCCGCGCGAGAATCGCCCGCCGGATCTCGTGATGGAGTCGATCGACCCGCGCTGGCTATCGGCAGCACTCGACACGACTCGACGATCGCTCGACCCCGCGCAGGACGCGATGCAGATCGACCGCATCGGACGGGCCCTGACAGAAGTCGAAGCACTCACGCCGCGCGGCACCTTCGAAGCGACGACGCGCGCGCTCGGTCAGGCGCTCGGTGTCCTGACGGAGGCCGTGATCAAGTGCGCGCCAGGTCCTGTGGTCGAAACGCTCGGCTTGATCGTGCTCGATCTGCCGGTGGCGCTCTGGCAGCGCGATCGCGGATTCGTGATCTTCTTCGGACTCTTCGCCGCGATCGTCTTCTCGGTCGGCGGTGGCGCGCTGTCGCGCATGACGGCCGTCGCGTTCGCGGAGCGATCGGCGCTCTCGCCTGCTGACGCGACATCATTCGCGCTCTCGCGCTGGACGAGCTTCGCGTTCGCCGTGCTGCTGCCGCCACTCTTCGTGGGCGGGCTCTTTCTGCTGGGCGGCATTGTTGGCTTCGCGCTGCGCGTGCCGGTGCTGAACATGATCGGCGGTGCGCTCTACGGTGTGGCGCTCTTCCTCGGCTTCCTCGCCGCGCTCGTCGGCATGCTCTGGATCATTTCGCTCCCGCTCTCGACACCAGCCGGCGCCTGCGACGGCGCGGATGCGGTCGAGAGTTGTCAGCGCTCGTGGGCGTATGTGCTGCGACGACCGCTGCTCTCGCTCGGCTACCTGGCAACCGGCGTCGTGGCATGGGCTGCGAGCATGTTCATCGTGAAGTTGGTCGCCGTGGCCACGGTGAATCTCACGGCGGCGAGTGGAACATGGCTCTCGGGCGCGAAGGTGCTTGGTGGCGCCGGCGCCATGCGCATCTTCGGGAACGACCCCATCGCGATGCCGTTCCTCACGGGGACCGAGCGCGTCACCGGCGGTCTCATCGAATTCTGGATCGGCGTCATCAGCATTCTTGTGGTCGGCGCGGGACTTGGACTCTTCTGGTCGATCTCGACGGCGGCCTACCTCTGTCTCCGCAACGCGTGCGATGAACAACCCTTCGACGATCTCTGGGATACCGAAGAGGCTCCCGGCGTGCGCTCCGAACAGGGATGAGCGTTCGCGACGAGATCGCACAGCGTGCGGCGAAACTGCTGCTCGAACGCGGCGCCGTCGGTGTCCGCCGTGCCATCGAACTGGCCGGCACGCAACTCGGCTTCCGCGCGGATGTGTGGCCGAGCGCGGCGCTCGTGCGCCAACATGCGCAGGCGCTCACCGAGCGCGACCTCGGAACGGGAGGACATCACGAACTCACGCGAGCGCGGCTGCGCATCGCGGAAGAGATCATGACGCTCCTCGAAACGCAGCTCGCGCCGAAGGAACTCTGGCTCGTGGGACGCGCCGCGCGCGGACAACTCGACGCCGATCCATCGGTTCGCGTGCGCTATCACGGGAGCGCCGAGATCGGTGAGATCGCGGCCGTGCTCGTCGACGCCGGCTTCGACGAGCCGACCTTCGAAGTGCTCGAATCGCGCTGGGGACGACTCTCGCAACTGCGCTTCCGAGACGGCGATGTGGAGTGCGTGATCGTGCGCTGCCCGCCTGCGCAGGTCACCGATTCATCGCTCGATCTCGTCACCGGACGACCGACGCGGCGCGTCTCGCTCGAAAAGCTGCGCCGTGTGATCGACGATCATGGTGATCCGGATGATCAAGATGATCCTCCGTCGCCACCTCGCGCGGCGTGAACCTCGCGCTGAGTGAGCCTCACGCTGGCTGAGCCTTGTGGCGCGTGAACCTCGCGCCGCTCAGCCGATACCACCCTTGAGTTGGCTGCCCGTGGCGAAGCGCGCCTTGAGCTTGCGCATCGCGGGATCCTCGTCGCGCAGGAATCCGTCACCGCGCGGCGCCACATCGCCATCGCGCGGCGCCCGCGCCGGACGATCGACGAGCGCCTTGATCGAGAGGCTGACGCGCTTGCGCTCGGGATCGACCGCGAGCACCTTCGCCGTCACGATCTCGTCGCGCTTGAGCACGCGGTCCACCGACGGAATGCGCTCGTGGCTCACTTCGCTGATGTGCACGAGTCCTTCGAGTCCGCTCGCGATCTCGACGAACGCACCGAAGTCCGTGAGTCGCGTGACGCGCCCCGTGACGGTCGCGCCGGCCTCGATCTCCGTGAGCTTCTGCAGAATCGGGTCGGCCATCACCTGCTTGCGACCGAGCGCGATCTTCACCGGGTCCTGTGAGCGATCGATGCGAAGGATCGTGACCTCGACTTCGTCGCCGACCTTTACGACTTCCGATGGATGCTTGAGTCGCTCGTGCGAAAGATCAGCGATGTGAATCAGCCCGTCGACGCCGCCGATGTCGGCGAACGCGCCGTACGGCTGCACACTGGTGATCTTGGCGTTGACCTGCTGGCCCTCTTCGAGCGTCGACACCAATTCGTCTCGCTTGCGCGCGCGCTCTTCGGCCACCACCGCCTTGCGGCTGAGCACGATGCGACCCTTCTCCTTGCGCAGCTCGATGATCAAGCACGGGAACTTCTGCCCGAGAAACACCGAGATATCCGCGATATGGCGAATGTCGACCTGTCCCGCGGGCATGAAGGCCTTGTGGTGCGCGACCTCCATCTCCAATCCACCCTTGTTCATGCCGATGCACCGCGCGTCGACGACCTGCCCGACTTCGAGGTGATCCCAATCCGCCTTCTGCGTCGCACCCGGCAGCGACAACACCAGCAGTCCTTCGAATGCGTCCATGCGCTCGAGCGTGAACTCGAGTTCGGCGCCGACTTCCGGAGGTGTCTCGCCGAATTGGATCAGCGGGCAGACGCCCTGACAGTGGTTCGCGAGTTCGACGAAGACATCGCCAGCGTGAATGCGGGCCACGCGACCCATGCGCACCTGTCGCTCGGGCTTCGGTGCGCCGCGATCACGATTCGACGCCGCGCCCTTCCGCCGACCCTTGCCACGACTGTTGTCTGGTCGCTGCTTGTGGCGTGCCGATGGCGCGGGCGCTCGCGCACCGCGCGCGGGAACATCGCTGGTCGCTTCGACTCTGCCGGATGAGGCCGGGTCCGCCAACTCGACGAGGTCGGACATGTTCACATCGCCCAGCGCTTCCGCGATTTCGCGCTCCAGCGCATCATCCAGCGGCACCGGTGGCCGACGGCTGGCAGGGGGATTGGGTTCAGGTGACGGGGGCTGGGCGTGGGGGTCCATTGGGCGCTCCGATTCCGCTTGAAGAAGTCTCCATCGGCTCCTTGGAGCGGACCCTTCAGGGTAGCCGAGGATCGGAGGGCCGCGTGTGCGACTCAAGCGCTTCATGCGGGCAACCTTCGGATCGAGGCTCGCGTATCGCTTCGGGGCCAGTATCATCCGCGGTTCATTGGTCGAACGGGGACGACCGGCCGCTCGTCCCCGCTTTCCCCGCGGGCTCAATCTCGCAACGGAGACCCAGGAACCATCATGGCAAGCAGCAAAGCCGCGTGGGGCATCGAGGTCGGCGCCGGCGCCGTCAAGGCAATCCGTCTGGAGCGCGTGGGACAAGAGGTGCAAGTCACCGACTTCTCCTATGTCGAGCACAAGAAAGTGCTCACGACTCCCGATCTCGACCAGAATGAGGTGATCCGCCTCAGTCTGGGGCAACTCATCAGTCAGAAGAACCTCGAGAACGAGCGCCTCGTCATGAGCGTCCCGGGTCACTCGGCACTGGCGCGCTTCGCGAAGCTGCCGCCGGTCGAACCGAAGAAGATCCCGGACATCGTCAAGTTCGAGGCGGTGCAGCAGATCCCGTTCCCGATCGATCAGGTCGAATGGGACTACCAGACATTCTCCGCACCGGACAGCCCCGAGGTCGAGGTCGGCATCTTCGCGATCACCAAGGAGAAGATCGCCGATCGCCTCTCCCTCTATTCCGAGCTGGGTCTGCAGCCGGAAATCGTCACGCTCAGTTCGTTGGCCGTCTACAACGCAGCGCTCTTCGACCTTGGCGGCGACTCGAAGAGACCGCTCGTGATTCTCGACATCGGCACGAGTGCGAGCGATCTCATCGTCGCCCATGAGGGCCGCTGCTGGATCCGCACCTTCCCGCTCGGCGGGCATCACTTCACCGAAGCGTTGGAACAGTCTTTCAGCCTCAGCTACAGCAAGGCCGAGCGACTCAAGCACGAGTCGGCCACGAGCCAATACGCCAAGCAGATGATGCAGGCGATGCGGCCCGTCTTCGGCGATCTGCTGCAGGAGGTGCAGCGCAGTCTCGGCCACTTCCAGACGCTCAACCGGCAGGCGGAGGTCACGGGCATTCTCGGCGTCGGCAGCACCTTCAAGATCCCCGGCCTGCGCAAGTTCCTTGGCCAGCAACTCCAACTGGATGTGGCGCGACTCGACGAATTCAAGAAGATCCGCGTGGAGGGTCGCGAAGCCGCCGACTTCGCCGCGCGCTGCGTCAACTTCGCTACTGCATATGGACTGGCGCTGCAAGGCGTGGGGCTCTCGGCGATCTCGGTCAACCTTTCACCGATCCGCAATATCCGCGAGAAACTCTGGACCACGAAGACCCGTTGGTTCGGCGCTGCGGCGGCGTTGGCGATGGTCGCGGGTGTGGCGATGACCGTCCGTCCCATGCTCGAGCGCGTGCAGATTCCCGGCGAAATGGCGCAGGTGACGCGCGTGAGCAACACGGGCAAGGGGTTCGTCGACGAGTACCGCCGCGTGGAATCGGAGAGCGACATCGGCTTTGTTGCCGAGAACATGCGCCGATTGCTCGAGGACCGCGAAGTGTGGCCGCATCTGCTCAAGGATTCCTTCGACTCGCTTCGCGCGAGCAAGCCGACGGCGGCCGAACTCGAAGCAACGGACATTGCCGACATTCTGAAACTCTCGGCGGACCAGCGACGGCTCATCGTGCTCGAAGATCTCAGCGGCAAGTACGACTTCAGCGATGGCAAGAGGTTCATCACGGTCACGATGGAGGTTGCATTCCCGGAGCGCCCCCAGCCGCGTGGGTTCCTCAACTCGACCGTCGGCGAATGGCTGCGAGCGAACGCTGACCGCCCTGATGTTCCCTATCGAATCGTCACGGAAGGCAACGCGATGAGCTTCGATGTTTCGGGCCCTGTCGGTGGTCCGGACGAGCCGGCGTCAGGCGACCGAAGGCGCCCCGACTTCAACGAGCTGCCGCCGCCTCCTCCACGCGATGAAGGAGGCTTCGCACCCCCGCCCTCGGAGCCGAGCGACGGTCCCGGCAAGCGCCGACTCGGTCAGGGTGTCGACCGGAGCTCAGGAGGCGGAATGGGCTTGGGCGTCGGAACGCCGACCGCACCGGATGATCCCATTGAGAAGCCGGACGAGACCCAGGAGACCTGGCGCCCCCGGAACACGGAGGATCTCGAAGAGTTGAAAGAGCTTGATCAGTTGGCCCCGATCCCCGGATTGCCCGGGTTCTTCTCGAACATTCGTTTCCATCGCGGGACCGTGCGGTTCACCGTTGAGCTCCGTGGCGGCGCGGTGGCTCCCGCGGCGGAGGAGGCGAAGTGAATCTCAAAGTCGTCATGGATTGGGTCCGTCGGCATGTCTTCATCGTCGTCTTCTCGGTGATCATCCTCGCCGCGCCGCTCACGGGCTACTTGATTGGCTCGTCGCTGAAGGGTGGCGTCGTCAGCGGGCTCAACCGAAAGAAGGTCGATCTCGACGGGCTGGCGAGCCTGGAGAACACGACCGTGACCCTGAATGTGCCGGGGCGCGAGTCGGTCTCCGTGAAGACCATCGTCAACCGCCAGGTGATCGACGCCTATGGCCAGATCATCGAGTCGCTCCGGAAGGATGCCGACACGGTGCGCGCCGCCGCGCTCGTGCACAACTCGAAGAATCGCGAAGTGCTCCTGCCGGAGATCTTCCCGAAGCCGAGTGACGAGCGACGCATCGACGCGCATGAGCGGCTCTACCCCATCCTCGTCAAGGCCTACGAGAAACTGCTTGAAGGCGTGCGCGCGGGCGAGCCACCACCGGCCTCCGTGGTGCGCGATCAACTTCAGCGCCGCTCGGCGGCGTTCATCGCCGCGGTCGGTGGCGGCAAGCGCGCTCGGACCGAGCTCTCCCCCGACGACATCAAGAGATTGGACGACGATCTGCTGAAGGCGCGCAAGGGCATCTACGCGGAGGTCGCTCGAGTCATCGGGCTTTACGCAACCGCGGATGTCATCGGACTTCCGCCACCGCCTCGCAATGTGCCTTCGAGCGGGATGCCGCTCGATCGCATGTTCGAGTGGAACTGGAATCTGTGGATCGCCGAGGATGTAATGCGCGGGCTCGCGGCCGCGAACGCGGGATTCGACGACGTGATGAGTGCGCCCGTCAAGCGCGTGCTCATGCTTCGTGTTGAGCCGCTGCCGCGCGGCGACAAGGTCAACCAACCTTCGGCGCCTGCGGAAGAGGGCGCCGAAGCCACCGCCAGCGGTGCCGCGGTCGATCCGAAGCCTGAGATCGCGCGCGAGTTCGCAGGGTCGTTTACCGGCCGTCAGTCCAACGCGCTGTACGACGTGCGTCGCATTACGCTCGAGATCGTGGCAGCCACGAGCGCGCTCCCTCGCATCATCGACATGCTTGCCAAGCAGAACTTCATCACCGTCACCAACACCTCGCTCAAGCCGGCCGATCCGTTTGCGGCGGCCCGCGCAGGATTCCTGTATGGCGCCGAACCCGTCTCCGAGGTCGCGTTCACGCTGGAGATCATCCAGCTGCGCGAATGGACCACGCGTCGCATGCCAGACGAGATGAAGGCACGGATCGGAACTCAGGGCCTCATTCAATCAGCTGGCGACGCGTCGAGCGAAGCCGGCGGCGTCTGATCGACGCACTCAAAGGAGCAGTCCATGAAGGGCATTTCCTTCGTTGAACACCATGTGGAGAAGATCGTCGTCGGCGCCGCCGCGGCGATCCTGGTCGTGGCGGTGGCGACGGAGGTTCTCAGCAGTCGCGCTGTGAAGGTCGGGAACCAGACGCTTTCGCCGTCCAATGTCGGCGAGACGCTCGATGCGCAAGCTCGGGCGATCGAGTCCAGGCTCACGGATGGCCGCGTGCCGAGCGAGTTCGCGCCGGAGCGGATCCCGCAGGTCGCGGGCGAATTCACCGAGAGACTCGCGGCCAGCGTCTCTGCCTCGCCGACGCTTCCACGGATCGAGCCAACGCTCGCAGGAGTGCTGCTCGATAGCGAGTCGCTCTCCGACACGTGGTATCGAATGCCGACCGTGCCGACGCTTTCCATCGTCTCCGAAGTCATGCAGACCTCCGATGCGATCGTCGAGGAGACATTCGAGCTTCCAGACTTCAAGGGACTTGCTGCGCTTTTCCCCAACCGCGCCTCGGCGGTGGCGTTCGACATCACATGGACGACGCCCGCTGCGTGGATCGATCTGGCGGCACTCCGTGCCGAGTTGCGAAAGGCCGATGCCGTGGCGCGCCCACCGCTCGCAGCAGCGCCTTCTGCGTGGTACCAGGAGGGCACCTTCATCGTCGATGTCGTCTTCGAGCGAGAGGAGCGTCGGCTCGACGGAACATGGGGCAACCGACAGGTTGTACAGCCGTTGCCCGATCGCCTCTCCTTCCGCAGCCGGATCCCGAGGGCCGACATCGATCTCCGCAACGAAGTACTCGCCACGCTGTCGCGACCGGTCAAGCAGTTTGAGATTCTTCAACCAGAGTTCTATCCAACGAAGAACGACGCCTTCATCTCGCCCGAGCACGCGGGAACCACGACGCCGGGCGTTGAGATCGAACCGCGCGACATCCTTCGACTTCGCCGCCGGATAGCGGACAAGGACCGCGAGATTGCGCGTCGCGACGAGCGTCTCAAGGAGATTGGCGGACCGCTTGAGGACGACGCGACGCGCGGACGAGACTCGGGTGGCTCACAGGGGAGCGGTGGATCAGATGGTGGCCGCGGCGCGGGTGGTGGAGGACGCGGCCCCGGTGGTGGCGGTGGTGGCGGCGGTCGTGGCCCAGGCGGCGGCGGTGGATTGGGAGGCGGGCCCGCAGGCGGAACCGGCGCCGGTGGCGGTGGTGCGAGTGGTGACGCCCAAAAGGACGCAGAGCGTCGCCGACTCACGCGTTTGCTGAAGTCCCTTCGCGAGGATCGCGAGAGGCTGCAGGCCGATCTCGAATCGAAAGTCCCATCCGCAAAACCGGATGATGCGGAAGCCGTCGTGCGCACGATCGCGGATCTCGCGTCCATGGAGCGAGTGATGGTCTGGTGCCATGATGTCAAGGTGAGTCCCGAAGTCTCCTATCGATATCGAGCAGTGGCTCAGGTGTTCAACCCGTTCTTTGAACGCAAGCGTCAACTCGTTTCGCAGCAGAGCTCGTACTCCGATCCGCTCGTGCTCGTCAGCGCGCCGACCGCTTGGTCGGAGCCGGTGCAGGTGACACCGTCCTCGACCTTCTTCGTCACCGGCGGCTCGCTCGATGGCGGAGCGCTCGGACTGGGAACGGTCGAGGTCGAGGTCTACCGCCTGGTCGAAGGCGTGCGGCGGCGTCAGGAATTCACGGTGCAGCCCGGAGATCGCATCGGACGCCTCGTGGAGCCGCGTCGAAGCGAGGGTGGCGATGCAGTTGATTACACAACTGATTGGTTCGTCGTTGCCATCGTCGAAGACACAGCAGTCGAGCGCGCGGAGCACGACCGCTCGAAGGGCTATGTCGTCGTCGTGCGGCAGCTCGAGGTCGGGGACGGAGTGAATCTTCGTTCTCCCGATTCGGACTCCGGCAGCAGCGACCGGCGGAGGTTGATGGAGGAGGCTGTGTTGGCACAGCCGACGGTCACCGCCCCGCCATCAGGGACCGAAGGCACCGGCAGCTGACCTCAGCGACCTGGCGGGAGGAACGCACCGCCCGCGATGCCATAAGAAGTGCTGTGCACCGCATTTACGACTGGCGCCCGGGGTCGGTCGTTTGCGATTGGCTGCAAGCGGATCGATCCACGGGACGCTCGGAGCGACGGTCTCTTGTGGCCCGCCTGCGATGGTCGTCAGCCAGGGTTCCTGATGGATGACTCGAAGGAGTTGACAGCACCGTGGATCTCGCTAAACTCTCCGATCCTGCCGAGGGCAACCTCGGTTCGGGATGATCCGTGAGTCGTTTGCGGATCAGTGCCTGCCGTCGAAGTTTCGTCGGCAACGCACGCATCTTTGACAAGTCATGTAGCAGACACAGCGCCGTCTGGCGTACCGGCACCCGAGCCATGCGAGAGTGTGGCTCGGCCGACCGGGCGTTGTACGGCGCACACCGAGAGCGATTTGTTTTAGACGAGTAGCTTGAGACAGACTTCGTTGACATGAAAACCTCATGTCATCGAAAACCGGCCGCCCCGCGGCGTCCGGAAGCGAGACGCAATGACCTCCTCCGGAGCAGTCACGCGACCTGAGCCCGCCATCGTGCGGTCAAGGGACGAATGATTCCGACGGGGCTTGGTCGACGCGGTCAAGCTTGAAAGGGCACACGGTGGATGTCTTGGCGTCGAGAGGCGATGAAGGACGTAGGAACCTGCGATAAGCCTAGGGGAGCTGGTAACCGAGCATTGATCCTAGGATCTCCGAATGGGGCAACCCGGCCGAAAGGTCATCCACGGCTGAATGTATAGGCCGTGAGAAGCGAACGCAGCGAACTGAAACATCTCAGTAGCTGTAGGAAAGGAAAGCAACCGCGACTCCGCAAGTAGCGCCGAGCGAAAGCGGACGAACCAGTATCGTGGCGAACGACTTGGAAAAGTCGACCAAAGAAGGTGATAGTCCTGTATGCACGTACCTGGGAAATGGCTTCAAGTAGAGTCAGGCTCGAGAAACCTGGCTTGAACATGGGGGGACCACCCTCTAAGCCTGAGTACTCCTCGACGACCGATAGTGAACCAGTAAGGCGACTGAACGATGAAAAGCACCCCGATCAGGGGAGTGAAAAGCACCTGAAACCGTGTGCTTACACAGCGGTCACGGGCCTTCGGGCTTGTGGCGTGCCTTTTGCATAATGAGCTGGCGAGTTACTCTCTGCGGCAAGGCTAAGCCGTTCCGCGGCGCAGCCGAAGGGAAACCGAGTCTTAAAAGGGCGCATAGTTGCAGGGGGTAGACGCGAAACCGGTTGATCTACCCATGGGCAGGTTGAAGGGGGGGTAACACCTCCTGGAGGACCGAAGCCGTGAACGTTGAAAAGTTCTGGCATGACCTGTGGGGAGGGCTTAAAGTGCAATCATAACCGGAGATATCTCGTTCTCCTCGAAATAGTTTAGGGACTAGCCTCGGGGGTCACGGCGCGGGGGTAGAGCTACTGAATGGGTTCGAGGGCCTACCCGGCTACTCTGCCCAATCAAACTCCGAATACCGTGCCCGTTGCCCCGGGAGTAAGAGTGCGAGCGATAATGTTCGTGCTCAAAAGGGAAACAACCCAGACCATCGGATAAGGTCCCCAAATGACTCTCAGTTCGAAAGGTAGTTGGATTGCTGTGACAGCCAGGATGTTGGCTTAGAAGCAGCCACCATTTAAAAAGTGCGTAACAGCTTACTGGTCGAGGAATCCAGCGCCGATAATTATCGGGAATCAAGAGTCATACCGAATCCGTGGCCGGCGCCCGCAAGGGCGTCGGGGTAGAGGAGCGTTGCTGCCAGCTGCGAAGCTTTCCCGCGAGGGTTGGTGGAGCGGCAGCAAGTGAATATGCCAGCTTGAGTAACGATTAATGGAGTGAGAATCTCCATCGCCGAAAGTCCAAGGTTTCCTGGGGAAGGTAATTCCGCCCAGGGTTAGGCGGTGCCTAAGGCGAGGCCGAAAGGCGTAGTCGATGGACAGCCGGTCAATATTCCGGCCCTCTCATGTGCGGTTGATCCGGCGTGACGGATTGAAAAGCGACCACGGCCCAGTGAAGCGGGCAGGCCCTTGAGGCCGACGTGGCGTGGATCGGTCCCAAGAAAAGCCGTCCGGTGACAATCATGAGAACCGTACCAAAACTGACACAGGTGGACGTGGCGAATAGCCTCAGGCGCTCGAGAAAACGGTCGTGAAGGAACTAGGCAAATTGACCCCGTAAGTTCGCGATAAGGGGGCCCTACTCGAAAGAGAGGGCGCAGAGAAAAGGCTCTGGGAACTGTTTATCAAAAACACAGCACTGTGCTAACTCGCAAGAGGATGTATACAGTGTGACGCTTGCCCGGTGCCGGAACGTCAAAGAAGCCGGTTAGCAGCAATGCGAAGCTGGCGACTGAAGCGCCGGTAAACGGCGGCCGTAACTCTGACGGTCCTAAGGTAGCGAAATTCCTTGTCGGGTAAGTTCCGACGCGCATGAATAGCGTAATCACTGGAGCACTGTCTCCACGACCGACTCGGTGAAATAGTAGTGGCGGTGAAGATGCCGCCTACCCGCAGCAAGACGGAAAGACCCCGTGCACCTTTACTGTACGCTTGCAGTGGTCATGGATTTGTTCTGCGTAGCATAGCTGGGAGCCTTTGAAGCTCGGTTTTCGGATCGAGTGGAGGCATCAGTGAAATACCAGTCTGAATGAGTTCGTGGCCTAACCCTGATTCCCGTGAAACCGGGCAGGGAACACTGCATGCCGGGCAGTTTGACTGGGGCGGTCTCCTCCAAAAGAGTAACGGAGGAGTGCAAAGGTTGGCTCAGCGCGGTTGGCAACCGCGCCTTGAGTGCAAGAGCACAAGCCAGCTTTACCGTGAGCGATACAGCGCAAACGGTCTCGAAAGAGGGCTCTAGTGATCCGGCGATCCCGTGTGGAAGGGTCGTCGCTCAACGGATAAAAGGTACGCCGGGGATAACAGGCTGATCGCTCCCGAGCGTCCATAGCGGCGGAGCGGTTTGGCACCTCGATGTCGGCTCATCACATCCTGGGGCTGAAGGCGGTCCCAAGGGTTAGGCTGTTCGCCTATTAAAGT
>Ga0163153_10001542_pt1 | contig 36228 bp, 23 predicted proteins | sample OliLakLV19MP6IB1_FD_148629 | JGI IMG/M metagenome (GOLD analysis project Ga0163153, IMG submission 148629) | Freshwater microbial mat bacterial communities from Lake Vanda, McMurdo Dry Valleys, Antarctica - Oligotrophic Lake LV.19.MP6.IB-1 | ecosystem: Environmental > Aquatic > Freshwater >... | reverse complement strand
CACCCTCTTTCTTCACTTCCCTCCCATACAGCCAACCAAGCGCCGCCGCCACACCGAGCCACGCCACCGACATCGCCACCGCCACCGGCGCGACGACCGTCGCCGCGAGGCCGAGCGACTTGAACGCGAGGGGCGCCCATCCGCCGATCATGTCGCCCGTGCGGTAGACGAATGTGTCGATGAACGACTTGGCCTTGTAGCGGGCATCAGCGCTGAGTCCCGCGAAGAGCAGTTCGCGCACGGGCCGGTCGATGGCGTAGTGCAGGCCGCGACGGAGGGTCTGGAACACCACGAGTGTCGGGTACGCCGGGCTGAGCATCATCGCCGCGAAGCCGCCGATGTAGACCGTGGGCAGGATGAGCAGCGCGCCCCGCGGCCCGATCCACCGCATGATCCGGCCCGCGAGGAACAACTGGGTCACCAGCGTCACGATGTTGGACCATTGGTCGAGGCCTGCGAACGCCGCCCGCCGCTCCTTCTCATCGCTGAAGGTCATCTCGATGATCCGGCCCTGCTCCATGTACAGCAGTGTCTGGCCGATCGTGAACAACAGCATGAACACGCCGATGGCGAGCAGGAAGGGCGAGGACGCGATAAGTTTCAGCCCAGCGAGCGGGTCGCGCGTCGGCTCGCGGGACTCGCTGAGTCTGGCGGCACCGCTCCCGGTGGCACCGCTCTCCAGAGCGTTGTACCCATCACGATGAGGGGACGTCGCGTCAAACCACGGCCGCAGAAGCCGCACGCACTGAGAGGCGAGTTCCAGCGGCACGATCGACAAAAGCATCAGGTATGCCGCGTCGAGTTCCACCCCATCGCTGAGCCACTTGGCCAGCGTCGAGCCGCCGATTGCGCCGAGCGTGCCGCCCACTGCGGCGATCGCGAACGCCCGCTTGCCGCGATCGGAACCGAAGACATCCGCGACGACGGCCCAGAAGACCGAGACGACGAACAGGTTGAACACGCTCAGCCAGATGTAGAACGCGTACCCGACTTCCGTGCGTGTGGATTCCGGCAGGAAGAGCAGCAGGCCGCAGAACATCAGGATGTTGGCGGCGAAGAAGCGATACGTCCACGGGATGAAGACCCGCCTGGGCACGCGCGAGACAAAGACCGCGAACACGGGACTGGCCAGCGCCATGGCGATGAGCGTGCCCGTCATCAGGAGCGGGAGGTCCTCGTAACTCCGGCTGATGCCGAAGGCCTCGCGGACCGGACGCAGGAGGTAGTAGCACAGGAGCAGGAAAAAGAAGTATGCCGCGCTCAGGAGTGCGGGGGCCAGTTCCTTGCGCTCGAGGGCAAAGAGACGCGCAAGTGCCGACAGTCCGTCGAAACGGGCGGCGGGATCGGGAAGTTTCTCGTCTCTCATGTTTCACCGCGGGGACGGAGCGGATTCCCTGCAACTCCGCTTGCGAAGGACCGTAAACCGTGCGATCATCGGCGGGATGCCTTCGTGGCACCCACGTTCCCCTCGATGGGTCGCCGCAAGGCGACTGGTCTTGAACCTCCGGGCTTCGCCCGGACATCGAGCAGAGGCTCGATGCCACAGAAATCCGGACATCGAGCGGAAGCTCGATGCCACAATACACGGAGCCTCCCATGACCGCTCGTTTGCGCGCGGGCATCCCGCCCGCGAAGGAGGCCGAGTTGCTCGCGGCGTGGAAGGCGGAGAAGGCGGCGGGGTGAGCGGGAATGATGAAGTGATGAAGTGAGTGGGTGATGAGGTGAGGAACATCACCCTACGCTGATCCGCGATGTCTTCCCGTCGGATCATCTCTCTCGCCGATCGTCCGTGGAGCGTCCGGGCGGCGCGTCCCGAAGCGATCGACCTGTCGAATACAACCGGCGCCGTGCGCGACGCCGCTAGGTTGCGTGACGCTCTGAATCAAGGAACCCCCGCTCGCGTGCCCGGGTGCGTGCATCACGCGCTCATCGACGCCGGGTTGATCGAGTCGCCCGATCGCGGTGATGCCGAGGAGCGACTCCGCTGGATCGGCAAAGCGGATTGGGAGTACGGCTGCGAGTTTGAGTGGGATGGCACCGATCCGTCGAGCGAGAACGATTCTTCGCGCACCGAACTCGTCTTCAACGGCCTGGACACCGTCGCGGAAGTCACGATCAACGATCGAGTATTGGGCTCGGCCGCGAGTTTCTTCTTCCCGCATCGGTTTGATGTTCGGAACGCAATCCGCCCGGGCCTCAACGAACTGCTCGTGCGCTTCACCTCGCCTTTGAGGCACATCCGCGCGGAAGAAGCAAGACTCGGTTCGCGCCCATTCAACGGAGACGGGGGTGGCTGGGACCCATTTGTGTTCATCCGGAAGCCCGCGTGCAACCTCGGGTGGGACTGGGGACCAAGGGTCGCGACCGTCGGGATCGCGGGGGGAGTATGGATCGAGCAGTGGCGCAGCGCACGCATCGATACCGTCAGGCCGCTGGTGATGATCGCGACGGCGGAACACGCAGAAGTCGTCGTACACGCGAGCATCATGCTCGAGGCCGACCGGCCCCGCGTCGCATCTCCAACTGCAAAGGTCCGGCCGGTCGTTCCGCTCGCGGGGGGAGGTGGAATCGATACGCTCGATCCGCAATCAGCCGACAACCCCGTCCTCCGCGGCGAGGCAGACCCCTGCGCGGGGGGCGAAGAGCCGCACATCATCGCGGTGCTGCGCTCGCCCGGCGGGGGTGCGGTTGTTGCCCGCGGGCGCGCAGCGCTTGCCCCGGGCTCGGATGCCGTCTCGATCCGGCTTGGAGTTCAAGCGCCGGAGTTGTGGTGGCCGCGCGGCCATGGCCCACGGGAAAGAGGCACGGGCGATGACCGACCGCTGTACGAACTGCGTGTGGAACTCCGCCGCGGCGATGTCGTGCTCGACACCTGGCAGGGGCGTGTCGGCCTGCGCACGGTGGTCCTCGACACTTCCCGCGACCGATGGGGAAGCGCGTTCACGCTCCGCGTGAATGGCACGCCCATCTTCTGCCAGGGTGCGAACTGGATACCCGAGGGGCTTTTCGCCGGCTACGCGGGCGATGACCTGATCCGCACGCGTATCGGCGCTGCCGCCGAGTGCGGCATGAACATGCTGCGCGTGTGGGGCGGCGGTCTGTACGAACCGGCCGCTTTCTACGACGAGTGCGACCGGCTGGGCATCCTCGTGTGGCAGGACTTCATGTTCGCCTGCGGGATGTACCCGGAGGAGCCGCCGTTCAAGGGAGGGGCGGAACTTGTGGAGCGCGAGGCGCGGCACCAGATCGCACGATTGAGCACGCACGCGAGTGTCGTGCTGTGGTGCGGCGGGAACGAGACGGTGTGGGGACACGACAAGTGGGGCTGGAAAGAGCGACTGAAGGAGGGGCAGACTTGGGGGAAGGGATATTGGCTGGAGATGCTGCCGCGGCTGTGCGCGGAGATCGATCCCACCCGGCCTTACTGGCCGAACAGCCCGTGGTCGGGCGAGGATGCCGACGGCAAACAGCGGGATGTGCTGGATGCCGATCATGGCGACCGCCACACGTGGGAGGTGGAGGCATGGGGCCCGCGGCCGGAAGTCGAGGGCTTTCGTTCACCCAACGCATCAGGAGTGCCGCGGTTCTGCTCCGAGTCTGGGCATCAGAGCCCGTCGTGCTTTGCGACATTCTGTGATCAACTGAGTGGCATCGGGCTTCCGCCCGATGTCCGGGCGCAGCCCAGCACCAGGAGAGCATTCGTCGCCCACAGCGGCGACGACACCCGGCGGAAGACCGGTGCCACATTCAGTCAGGAACTCGCCCGCCGCCAGCGCGGACCCGGCGGCGACGAACGGTGGTACGACGCGCCGCTCGCGGCGGAGTTCGGGCCACCCGGCTCGCCATTGCGCGAGCGGGACGATGCGAGTGAGGCATCCTTCACCCGATGGATGTATCTCGCCCAGGTGCTCCAGGCACGCGCGGTCGCCCGTGGCATCGAGTGGCACCGCGTCAACCGGCCGCGATGCGGGGGTGTGCTGTTCTGGCAACTCAACGATTGCTGGGCAGGGCACTCGTGGTCCGCCGTTGATGCCGCGGGCCGCAGGAAGCCGCTGTGGTACGCGACGAGGCGCGCGATGTCGCCGCGGCTGCTGTCGATCCATGCCGTCGATGGCGTACCGATGCTTTTCGGCGTGAACGACACGGATAAAGGTTGGGAGGGAGAAATCGTTTCGCGGCGAATAGGGTTTGACGGCGTGATGCTCGCGGAGCATCGCGGGCATGTGCGGATCGGGCCGCGGGTGGCGGGTTCGCTTTGGAATATGGAATGCCTGCTCGGCCGAGCAAGCGATGTGACGCGCGAGTTGCTCATCGCCGAGGCCCGAGAGGGGGGCGGCGAGGCGGCGGGTCAGCCAGGCTTTGAGCGTGCGTTGTTCTTCCATCGGCCCGATCACGAGTTGGCCTACCCGCGAGGCGTATGCGATGTACGGGTGTCCGTTACGTCCGAGGGCGTACGTTTGAGTCTCGTCGCCCGCACGCTTATCCGTGATTATGTTTTGGCACCCGACCAGGTGGATTCTGCCGCGACAGCCAGCGACAACCTCATCACGCTCCTACCGGGTGAGGAAGCGGTGATCGATGTCCGGACGGCAATAGAAGCCTCGCAAGCGTGGCGCAGCGCACCTGCGCCGCAGTGGGTGAACCGGAGTTCACCGTGACGGAGAACGCGTTGCTCGCGCTCCGGGCACTGACAGACGATGACGCGCGGACTTCCTGTTGACGCTTCAATCCGTAATCCGCAATCCAAGTCCAAAGATCACTCCTTCAGCCCCTGAGTCGCCACTCCCTCGATGATCGCCTTCTGCGCCAGCAGGAACACCGCCAGCACCGGCACGACCGCGATCACGCTCGCCGCCAGCGACAGGTTCCACGGCGTCTGCCCGTGCTGGGACTGGAACATGTAGACGCCCAGCGACACGGTGTACATGTGCGGCTGGTTGATGAAGATCAACGGGCCGGCGAAGTCGTTCCACGAGCCGATGAAGGCCAGCAGCGCGACGACCACGAGCGCGGGGCGCGCCACCGGCAGGATCACCCGCCAGAAGATGCCCAATGATGAGCAGCCGTCTATGGCCGCGGCCTCATCGAGTTCGCGCGGGATGGTCAGGAAGAACTGGCGCAGCAGGAAGATGCTGAACGCGCTGCCGAACCACGCGGGCACCCACAGGGGAGCGAACGTGCCGATCCAGCCGAGGTGCTTGAAGAGCAGGTACTGCGGCGCGATGATGACCGTAGGCGGGATCATCAGCGTCGCGAGCACCAGCACAAAGAGCGCATCTCGCCCGCGCCAGCGCATTCGGGCGAACGCGTACGCCGCCGCAGCGCTCGAGAGAGTCAAGCCGATCGTGCTGAGCATGGCGACCATGAGCGAGTTGCGGATGTAGGTGGGAAAGTCCGCCGCCGCGGAGGTCCACACCTCGCGATAGTTGTCCACCGCCTGCGCCGCATCGTCCAGACGGGGCAGCACCCCCGCGCCGGGGTCGAGCACCGCGTCCGCGCTGCGGAAGGAACCCGTCAGCATGATGAGCAGGGGCGCGAGGTACACCGCGGCCGTGAGCCACAGCAGCCCCGAGAGCAGAACGCGATCGGATAGCGCTGTTTGCCGCGATGTGTGTGTCGCGCGGCGGGGCGGGGATGGAGACGGCAGGCTCATGCGGCTCGGTAGTGGACAAGGCGGCGTGAGAGGGCGAGCGTCAGCCCGGCGATCCCGATCGTGGCGAGCAGTTGGACCCATGCCATCGCGCTGGCGTATCCCATACGACCGTAACGGAAGGCGGACTCGTAGATGTAGAGTTGATAGACATAGGTCGAGTGGTCCGGCCCGCCCTCGGTCATGATCTGCGGAGCGCCGAAGACCTGCAGCGACCAGATGATCGAGATCATCACGTTGAACAGGATCGCGGGCGAAATCGCCGGGAGAGAGACGTGCCAAAGGCGTGCCAGACGGCCCGCGCCGTCGATGTCGGCGGCCTCGTAGAGCGACCGGGGCACATCGCGGAGCGCGGCCGAATAGACCACTACGGCCGTGCCGATATTCCAGAACCCCATGATGACCAGCGCGGTCATGGCGTACCGCGCATCGCCCAGCCAGTTGGGCGTCGGCAGCCCGACCGCACCCAGTGCGCGGTTGATGATCCCAGCCTCGGAGTTGTACATGAACGCCCAAGCGAGGGCGGATGCCACGAGCGGTACCAGCGTCGGCATGAAGATGATCGCGCGTGCAACACCGCAACCCCGGATGTGCTGCTCCAGAAGGATCGCCACGAGCAGGGCCACGAGCGTTCCGATGGTCACGCTCGCTCCGGCGTACGCGAGTGTGTTCCACACGGCCGTCCAGAAAAGCGGATCGTTCCAGAGTTCGACGTAGTTGGCCGGGCCGATCCCCACCGGCGACTCGAGCAGCGAGTAGTCGGTAAAACTGTAGTACAGGCTCATCGCGCTGGGGATGAGCATGAACACGATGAATCCGATCAGCCACGGCGCGATCCACAGCCATGCCTTTGGTGAGCCGGAACTCCGTGCCGGCTTTGCTTCGGAGAACCGAGATTCATGTTCGCCACTCACGCCCCACCCCGCTCCGCGCGGGCAGCGCGAAGGCTGCTCGCCCGTTCGATCAGTCCCTGCGCGCGGGCCTGGACAGCCGCAAGTGTGGCGGCCGGATCCGCACCTCGCCAGACCGAGTCGAACGCGCCCCCGAGCAGGTCGGCATATTGTGGCCACACACGCGTAGGGGGAAGGACATCCGCCCGCGTGCTGCGCGCGATGGCATCGAACACGCCGACGAAGCGGCTGGGGTGGCGGGCGAGGAACTCGGACGAGACTTCCCGCATCGGCGAACCCTTGCAGTGCGCCAGCGCGAGTTGCTCCTGTGTTTCCCGGCGCTGCATGAAGCGCAGGAACTCCCAACTCGCCTCAGGGTTCTTACACCCGCGCGGGATGATGATGACATCCGCTTCGAGCAGGCCGCGGGGCAGTTCGGGCTGGGGCAGGGCATCGTCGATCGGCACCGCCGTCACTCCGTAGTCGAGCGAGGGGTTGTGCAGGCGGATGAAGTTGGCCAGCCACGGACCCTGCACGATCATGGATGCCCGCCCGCTGATGAACGGGTCCTGGGGGGAGTGGATGCTGCGCGAAAATGTCTGCGCGAACGCCGAGGCCTCCGCGCGCCCGACCCGCGCGGCGGTGGCCGCGATCCACTCGAGCGCCTTGATGTTGCCTGCTTCATCGGCCGTTGCGCGGCCTGTCGCGCTGTCAAACAGCCGCCCGTCGAAGTACGCGCTCCACGAGTACGGCCACCACGCGGGCAGATTCGGCAGGAAGCCCGCCCGGCGGATCGCGCCCTGCGCATCCTTCGCGTTGAGTCGGTCAGCGAACGCATCAAGCTCGCCGATCGTCCGTGGGGGACGATCCGGATCAAGCCCCGCCTCGCGGAAGTGCGCGCGGTTGTAGTACAGCCCGAGCGTGTAGCAGGTGTTCACGCCCGCCCGCGGCCGCGCTTCGTGTGTCAGCAACTTCCAGATGTTGGGCAGATAGTCCGTCTCGCCGCGCCACTCGTGCTCGGGAAAACTGTCCAGCGGCATCGCCGCGCCCGCCTCCGCGTAGAGGGGAACCGAGTAACTGAAGAGGCCCACGAGGTCGGGTGGGTCGCCCCCTCCGATGGCGACCATCGCCTTGCTGGAGATATCGCTGATCGGTACCCGGACCACCCAGAGTTTTTCCTGCGACTGGTTAAAGGTGTTGATGACTCCTTGAAGCGCTGCGCCCTCCGCGCCGGTCCATTTTTCCCAGTAGTGCAGAACCTTCCGCCCTCGCGGCATCCCCGCAAGGTCGCGCTGCGCCCTCGGCCATGCCGCCCACGCAAGCGCGCACGCGCCCGCCGTGCCGATCGCCGCGCGGCGGGAAACCCGGAGTTGCCGGCTGGTGATCGTCACTTCGCGCCCATCCTAACAGGTCGTCGCGTTCTCCCCAACCTGCTTTGCCCTCTTGATGCAACACCCGCTCGTGCCCGTATGATGCTCCATGATGGGCCGATGGCTGATTCTCTGGGTAACGCTCGGCGTCGGAGGCCTTGGGGCTACGCGCACATTCGCGGATGCCGTGCAGCCGGCGCAACCCGAAGCCCGCGGCGTGGTGCCCGCGGCGAAGCCTGCCGCCGAGGTGACCGCTCCAAGCGGGCACGGCTGGATGACGATCCGCGACGATCGGGATCAAGCGACCATGTTGCTTCACCTCCCGCCCAGGAGCGTTGGTGGGGACGGCGATCCACCGGGGACGGTGCGGATCGCTCCGGGTGTAGGACTGCAAACCGACGGCCTCGCCTTCTATGGCAATCGTGTTTGGCTCGCAATGGTGCAGGAAGCGGGGCTGAGGCGGGTAGTCACACTCTCGGTAGCCCGCAGTCTCGGTGGCTCGTGGGAGTATCCGCCGGGAAGGCCCGAGGTCCTTCCGCCGCTTCCCGGCCGGAATGAACTCGTCGGATTTGTCGGAACTGCGCGGGGTCCGATCGCCCTGCTTCACGCCCGACACGATTCAGCCAAACCGGAAAACGAATCTCCCTGGACTCTTCTCCGGCTGGGGCGGGGCGAGTGGACCGAACTGGCCCTCCCTTGGGGCGACGTTTCGGAAATACCTAAAATGGGGAGTATCCTTCGCATTATCAGCATGGATAGAGGGGTGGCTCTTTTTATCCATTCGCCGGGAACCGAGCAGTACACCATTTTCAGGTCTGAGGTGCCCCAATTTTCCACACTGGTGGATGGGCGACCCGCTACCGAATCATGGACTCGCGAAACGCATTCAATCCAAACGGCGGGCGAACCCGGCCGACTCCAGTTCGCGCCCGATGACATTTATCAGGTAGGGGATGGGCGCACGAGCCAGTTGGTCGCCGCGACCTGGCGTGCCGACGGCGGAGTGGGGGGAGGCTCGCAGAGGGGAGAACTGGAACTGTTGGCCCTTCGAGACTCGCGAGCTTCCGTGCTTGCTCGCCTCACCGATGTGCCACGAGAGCACCGGATCTCGCCGCTGAACACCAACAACTCCCTGGCCATTTTGTGGTGGGAGGCGAGCCCCACCGCAGCGGACGGCGGCGCACAGCGCGATCCGGTTCCCGGGTCGACGAGCGCGAGGCGCTTCAAGGTGGTCGAGGTCTCCGCTATCAGCGGCAAGGAACTCTACCGCGGCGATGCACAGGGCGGCGGCGTGATGTCCGGCAACGAGTTCAAGGTTCTCGCCGTCGCGGTGCTGCTGCTTACGACGCTGGTCCTGCTGTTTGCCCTGCGGGCCGAGCCGACTTCATCATTGCAACTCCCCGACGGCTTCGTTCCGGCGGACCCGCTTCGGCGCATCATCGCGGCCCTCGCTGACCTGGTCCCCGGCGTCGTCATCGCCGCGTTCCTCGTCGGCATCGAGCCCGAGGCGATGCTCAGCCCGACTGTTTTCATCGGGCCGCGCGCTGAGCCGCTGGCATGGGTGTTCGCGCTAGGCATCACGGTGCTGCACTGCACGATCGGCGAAGCGATGACGGGTCGGTCCATCGGCAAAGCGCTGACGGGCTGCGAGGTCGCGGGCTTCCGGCGGGACAAAGAAACTGGAAAGACTGAACTCAGTCCCGTGATGGTCTGGCAGGCCATCGTCCGCAACCTGATCAGGTGGTTCGTTCCCGTCTTTGGCATCCTTCTTTTGATCGATGGCGGAAGGCGGCACCCGGCGGATGCCGCCGCTGGAACAGTCGTGGTAGTCCGCATTGAGGAGCCTGAAGAAGATTGAGTGCCGCCAATGCTGGCTTGGTGCCTTCGGCCAGCGGGGGCCAGTTTTCATCTGGAAAGGCGCAAAGTCTGCCACTGACTGTGAAGGTTGCGTGGACCCTGGCCCGATAAGGCCAGTGCTGACAGGCAGTTTCTGCCGAAGTCGGACACTGGAGCATCGTCGTGGCGGAAGGGTCGAGCATCGCAGGAACGATCGTTGAGAAGCCCGGCTTCCTTGCGACGTTGCGCGCGGCTTGGCCGATCCCCGTGTTGCTCATTGCGACTGTGCTGCTCGCAGGTGGCCTGTATTCCGCCGTGGCATCGCGTCCCAAGGCCGATCCCGGCGAACCGCTTCAGGCCGCCGAAGCCCTTGTCGAGTCGGAGCGATTCGAGGAAGCAGTTTCGCTGTTGAACGACAAGGTCCGCGCGTTTGTGGATTCGGGGCAGGCGAGCGAGCAGGATCGCGGGCGGTTCCACCTCGCGCGGGCCCGCGCTTTCGCGGGAGCGATCGCGCCCAAGGCCGAGACGCACGCTGACAACCACAACCGCGTGATCTCGGATTATCTCGCGGCGCAGCAACTCCGTCAGTCGCTTCTTCCCTCGGACACCGCCCGGAAGATCGAGTCGTACATCGCGCGCGATCGCCTCGCAGAGGCGGTCCGCGCTCTGGCCGATCTGCCGCCGAGCGAGTCCGCACGGAAGGCACGCCTGACTCGAAAAGTTGTGGAGCAGGCCCTCGCCCAAGCCGAGCCTGATCGCGTGCTGGTCCTGGAACTGCTCGCCCTGCTCGCCGCGGAGCCGACGCTCGATGGCGCTGGGAAGGCGTGGGTGCTCGCGCGTCAGACGCAGTACCTCAACGAGGACGGGCGGTACGAAGAGGCGATCAACAAACTCCTGCGCGACATGCTCCGGTTGGCCGATGCGCCGCCGGAGGCGATGGGCGAGTTGCACCTCCGGCTCGGCGAGGCCTACCTCGGCTCCGGCAACGATGTTGCCGCAGCGCAGCGCCTCGAAGCCGCCGAACTTCTCCTGGCGCCATCGAGCCCGCTCCGCGCGAATGGCGCACTGCTGCTCGGGCGCATCCTCAAGGCCGGCGCTGGAGCCGACCCAGAACGCCTGCAGCGCGCTGCCGAGCGGTTCGGGCTGGTCATCACCGACTTCGCGACTTCGACGGCGTACCTGCCCGCACTGCTGGAACTCGCGGAGATCGACGCGGCGCGTGGGGAGCACGAGGCCGCGTCGGAACGGTACGCCGAACTGGTCGAGGCGGTCCGTCGACCGGCCACGAATGTTCGTCAGAACTTCGACGCTGAGCGTGTGACATCGAGCCTGATGGACCGGCAGACCGGAACATTCCTGAGCGGGGATTACGACATCGCGATGCGCTACGCCGAACTCGCCGCGAGCCTGTACGATGATGCGAAGATTCCGGCCGCGCTTTCTTTGGTCCTCGGGCAGACGCATCGCGCGGTGGCCGATCGCATCTTGGCGGAGTCCGCGGCGGCGGACGGCCCTGGATCGGCTGTCGAGCGGCTTGATCCGGCTGCGCGTTCGGAACTCAAGCGGCACCTGCTGGCCTCGGGCGAATCGTTCGCTCGCCACGCGGACCTGGTGTCTTCCGTTGATACCGCTGGGTATCTGGATTCGCGTTGGCTCGCGGCGGACTCCTTCGACCTCGCCGGGGATATGGAGCAGGCCCGGCGCGAGTTCTCGCTGTACACGGATGGCGCGCCCGATGATGACAGCCGCCGCCCCGAGGCGAGGGTTCGGCTTGCGCAGGTGTTCCAGGTAGAGCGCAACTTCGCAAGCGCGGCGGGCCTGTACCGCACCGTGATGGCCGGTCCCGGCCCGGCTTCCGACCGGGCGAGGGTGCCGCTGGCCAAGTGCCTCCTGGCCGATTCCGAGCCGGGGAACGATGCCGAGGCGGAGACGCTGCTGCTCACGACGATCGATGGGAGCGTCGTGGCGCCCGACGCCGCCGCGTTTCGCGATGCGCTTGTTGAACTGGGTGGCGTGTACTACGCGACCGCCCGCTACCCCGAGGCGATCGCGCGTCTCGAGGAGGCGGTGGAGCGGTACCCCGATGACCCGCGTATCGACATCCTGCGGTACAAACTCGCGGATGCGAGCCGCTTGTCCGCCGGGCAGATCGCGCTCACGCTCCGGCAGGCGCTGCCGCAGGCGACGCGGGAGGCGCTGGAGCAGGAGCGTGTGTCACGCCTGCACAGGGCGGCCGAACTGTACGAGCAGGTGCGAGCATCGCTCGACTCAGACCCTGCGCGAAAACTTGGCGACTTGGAGCGCGTGTGCCTGCGGAACGCTTACTTCGCGATCGGCGACTGCGCCTTTGACCTCGCGGACTACGACAGCGCCATCGCGGCGTACGACGCGGCGCGCCTGAAGTACGCGGACGATCCGTCGTCGCTGGTCGCGATGGTGCAGATCGTCAACGCCTATGTCCAGCAGCAGCGCTGGCCGCAAGCGCGAACCGCGAACGAAAGAGCGCGCCAGCACCTGGCCAGGTTCCCCGACGATGTCTGGCAGCGTCCGGACCTGCCCATGGAGAAGAAGCACTGGGAGCGATGGCTGGACGCGGGGACGCTGTTGGATCAGTCGGCCCGGGTCGAACCCTGAGGAGGATCGCATGGACGCGGGAAACTCAACGGCCGGAGGGGGGGAGCGCATGGATCAGCGGGGCGTGACCGGCGCGCGCAGGTTGGCCGGACTCATCGACGAGCAGCACGCGCAGTGCGTCGAACTTGAGACGCTCAGCCGCGCACAGTCGGCGATGGTCGAGAGCGGAGATACGGACGGCGTGCTCGACATGCTCGGGCGCAGGCAGACAATCATCGATCGCATCGCACGTCTGAGCGATCAACTTTCCCCGCTGCGCTCGGGTCGCGAGGAGTTGCTCAGCGGGCTGCCGACGGCTGATCGTGACCGCCTCCGCGCGAGCGTCGAGGAGATCGCGCGGCTCGTGGAGCGCGTCCGCGAGCGCGATGATCAGGACCGGCAGGCGATGGAGCGCCGGCGCGCGGGGATCGCCGGAGAACTTTCGGGCCTCGCCCGGTCGCGCGGGGCGGTCGCGGCCTATTCCGGCGGGCGCGTCGGTGCCATCGGTAACGGGGGGGGCAACGCGGCGGGCAACGCGCGGTTCCAGGATCGCCAGGGATGAGCGCCGTGACCACTCAACCACAACCCGCCGGGCCGGAGTTGGCGCCCGAGGACCTCGGCGAGTTGCTGTCCGCTTTCAACGATGCCACCTCGCGCCTCCAGTCCGCGCACGAGTCCCTGCACGGGGAGGTAGCGCGGCTCAAGGGCGAACTGCGCGAGGCCAATGAGCAAATCGAGCGATCGCGCCGACTGTCGGCGCTGGGCGAGATGGCCGCGGGAATTGCTCACGAAGTGCGTAACCCGCTGGGGTCAATCCGGCTCTACGCGCGGATGCTGGAGCAGGATCTTGCCGGCAGGCCGGAGGAGCGGCGACTGGCGGAGAAGATCGGCGCGGCGGTGCGCGGGCTCGACGCGGTGGTGTGCGATGTGCTGAGTTTCGCACGAGAGATGCCCGTCCGTGCTGCACATACCTCTGCCGCGGGCCTGCTGAGAGGTGCGGTTGAGGAAGTGCTCGCCGATGAGCGTCTCACCATGCAGGGACGCGAGCTCCAGGTCCGCTACGAAATATTGGCGGACGGGGCCGATGCGCTCATGGTTGAGTGCGATGAGCAGTTGGTGCATCGGGCGCTGGTGAACGTGATCCGCAACGCCGTTGAGGCCATGCTCGCGGCCGATGTTCCGCGCAGCGCGACTCCGCGCGCGGACGCACGCGATGCCGTGCTCACGGTTTCGGCCAGGCACTGCGAGCCCGAGGGGATGATCGGACTGACCGTGCGCGACACAGGCCCCGGCATCCCTCCCGAGGCGATGGAGCGCATCTTCAACCCGTTCTTCACGACGCGGGCGACGGGCACGGGCCTTGGCCTCTCGATCGTCCACAGGATCGTGGATGCGCACGGGGGGCGGACGAGAGTTTCCAACCTGCCGGGATCGACGGCGGGCGCGATGCCCGCGGGCGCGGAGGTGGAGTTGCTGTTCCCGCGGGCGCGGACGAATGGCGAGGAGCAGGTCGTGGTGGTTCGGAATCTTGAAAACGTGCGTTTGGGAGATGTGATATGAGCACCGTTCTAGTTGTGGACGACAAGGAAATGCTGCGGGACAGCGTGGGCGCGACGCTGCAGCGGGCAGGGTATGAGGTGCTCAGCGCGCCCGATGCCGCGGCGGCCCTTGAGATCATCGCGCGCCGCCGGCCCGACGCGGTGGTGACGGACCTGAAGATGCCCGGGATGACGGGGATCGAGTTGGTCGAGCGGGCGCGGGACATCGATGACACGCTCCCGTTCGTGGTCATGACCGCGTACGGCGCGGTCGATACCGCTGTTCAGGCGATCAAGGCCGGGGCGTTCGACTACATCACCAAGCCTTTCGAGGGCGACGAACTCATCGTGGCGGTGAAGCGCGCAATCGAGCACGCGCGGATGGCGCGTGAGAACGCGGTGCTGCGGAGCAACGCCGAGGGGCCGCGGGCGGCCTCCCCCGGGGGAGGGCCCACCGGCGTGGCGAGACTGATCGGCGAATCGCCGGCGATGCGCCGCGTCCGCCAGCAGGTGCTCGCGGTGGCCGAGTCGCACGGAACGGTGCTGATCTGCGGGGAATCGGGCACGGGCAAGGAGGTCGTGGCCCGCGCGGTGCATGAACTCAGCCCCCGCGCTTCCGGGCCGTTCCTGGCGGTGAACTGCGCTGCGCTGTCCGAGTCGCTGCTGGAGAGCGAACTCTTCGGGCACGAGCGGGGCGCGTTCACCGGCGCTGAAAAACTCCGCAAGGGCCGGTTTGAGTTGGCCGACCGCGGCACGCTCCTGCTCGACGAGATCTCCGAGGTCTCGCCCAAGGTGCAGGCCAAGTTGCTGCGCGTGCTGCAGGAGCGGTCCTTCGAGCGGGTCGGGTCGAGCATGACCATCGGACTGGATGTGCGGATCATCGCCACGAGCAACCGCGACCTGCCGCGCTCGGTGGCGCGCGGCGACTTCCGCCAGGACCTGTTCTTCCGCATCAACGTGCTTCCGGTGCATCTCCCGCCGCTACGCGACCGGCTGGAGGACATCCCCGCGCTGGTGGCACACTTCCTCGGGCACACCGCCCAGCGAGAGGGCAAGCCCACGCGGCGGATGAGCGATGACGCGATGGCGGTGCTGCGGTCGTACACCTGGCCCGGGAACGTGCGCGAGGTGCAGAACGTGTGCGAACGAGCGGCGGTCCTGTGCCGAACCGAGGTCATCGACCGTCCGATGATCGAGCCCTGGCTGCTCCCGTCCGACTCGATGCTCTCGCATAGCCTCGAGGTGAAGGTGGTCAACGGCATGAACCCTCTGCTGCTTGGCCCGGGTGCCGGTAGTGAGCGCGGCGACATCCCGTTCGACGGCCGCCCGCTGGAAGACATCGAGCGCGACGCGATCATCCGCACGCTCACGAAGTTCAACGGCCACCGCCAGCGGACGGCCCAGTCGCTGGGGATCGGCGTGCGCACGCTGGGGCTGAAACTCAAGAAGTGGAAGCAGCAGCAACTCGTCGAGCAAACGCTCTAAGCGCGCGCAAGTTTCGGCAACCAATCGTCGGGACGAGAACGGGTTTCACCAATCCCGGCCGTGGACGCCCTGCGGGGTCGTATCAAACTTCGCGGCATCGGCCAGGGCGGCATCGACCTCGGGCGAGCCGCCGGGGGGGGGCCGCAGGACGATGCCGGGCGTGACGGCCGCAGTATCCATTGACCGGGCCGACCCGTCCGCGGCCACGATGTTGACCCGCCTTGGCGCGAACAGGATGGTGGATTCGACCATGCGGGAGTCATGGAATGGAAACTCGGAGAGGACGCACTTGCTTGACGGGAACGTAATGTCGGCGTGTGTTTGCGTTCGCAGCAACCGCCGGTCCATGCGAGGGAGCGGCACCGTGAGCGCCTCGGGGGCGTAGAACATCGCCATCGAGAGGCGGTAGCGCAGTGTGCCGGCGACTTGTGTCGTCGCGACGCCATGCGAATCCGCGAGGCGCCGAATCAACTCCGGGGTGTAGGTGTCCGACGGGCAGATCAGCGAAGCGTGAAACGCCTGCTCGCCATACGCTTCAAGGACTGGCAGGTGCCACAGGCCGCTGGCGAGGTCGTATTCCTCAAAGGACACCGTTGCCATGGTCGGAAGCCAGCTCGACTTGCCGGACTCAAAGACATTCGGCCAGCGGTCCTGCTGCTCCACCGCATACGCGGCCAGAACCCCGTTATGGGAACTCATCTGCGCAAGGCACTTGATCGCTCTTGCCCGCTCTTTTGTGCCGCGGAGCATCGGGATCGCCAGCCCGATGAGGATCATGACGATGCCCATGACCATCAGCATCTCGATGAGTGAGAACGCTGGCCGATGATTACTGGAAACGGAGCGCGGCATCACATGATCGTCGGTGCGCGCCGCGGTCTTGTCAACAATATATCGGATTCGAGTTGACTCGGAACTGGTGGGGGGTTACCCTATGTGCCCATCCGGGATGTCCTGGCATTCGCGAAGGGAGAACTCATGAAAAGGTCCGTGGCTTTGGCGTCGCTCTCCGCCTGCGTGCTTGCCGGTGTGGCGCTCGCGTGCGTCAAGCCGTCCTCGCCTCCGCTTGGTACCACGGAAACCGGCCCGTGTGGCGGGTGTGGCGGACCTGGTGGGATTTACGTTGTGTGTCCCGGAAATGACACCTGTCCGGGCGGTTCATTCTCCGGCTACTGGACTTGCACCAAAACTTTCGTCTGGGCGACCTGCAGCGATTTCATCAACGGCACCACGACGACCCCAGCGGGATGCTGCACAGGCGGCGTGTTTTTGCAGGCGAGTACCACGATCACCGCGAGATCTGTTCAAACCGGGTCGGGTAACTGCATCTTCGGGGTCATTCCGTTGCCTTGGTGAGTTCCACCGCGGCACACGATGAGGCGGCCTGAATGTTCTTGCGATGGCTTTCCGCGTGTATGGCGATTGGCGTTGCTGTGGCGTGCGCGGCGGCCCCTCAGCCCGTTCCCTCCAAAGATCCGCTCGAAGGCCTTGATCCAGGCTTGCCCAAGGCCGTGCGGATCGAGGCATGGAACCATTCCGAGGGGATGGATAAGCCGCCGTCCACGCAGATGAATATTGAGATCGCCCCAGACTGGGTACGATTTGAACTGTACATGAACCAGGGCGGGTTCGGCATGCAACTTCACAGCGTCAGATCGTACGACGCCCAGGAGTTTTTCGGTTATGAGATTCCTGATCGCACCGGGTCGGTTGCCGCTCGTGAGCCATCGTATAGAACCGGTGCGGGCAGTATTGCCTCGCCGATTGAGTACTGGAACGCGTTGCAAGGCCTCATCCGCGATGGCGGAACCCCGGCCGTCACCCATGATGGGCCTCTGAGCATCATCACCATCGACGCGGGCAGCCTTGGTCCGGCCACTTGGAGGTTCACGCTCGCGCGCGAGCCGATCGTGGAACTCCGGGAGATGCGGATCGACGTCGGTCGAGGGTCGATGCGGATGATCTACTCGGATTACCGAGACATCGACGGCGGTGGGCGGCATCCCTTCCGAGTTGAGATGGAGATCATTGACAAAGCAAAGGGTCCAGACACGCGCCCGAACCCGGTGATGCTGATCACCAAGGTCGAGCCGTTGACCGACCTTGCACAGCCCGCGCGCTGGGCTCTGCCCGATGAGGCTGTGATCGTCGACCACCGAACCGGCCAGGCCGTGAACGGCAAGGGCGAGCGGATCGACGTGCCGCCGCCGCAGACACCCGGAAGCGCACCGGGCGCTGCCGGGCGCATGGCAAGGTCGTGGCTTCCGACAGGGCTCGTGGTCGGGGGCATCGCCGTGGTCGCGGTGGGGGGCGTGGTCTGGGTCCGGCGCAGGTTCGCCGCGTAACTTGGACTTGAATACGGTCTGGCCCGCGGTTTGCGTAGGTTCACGCCATGCGTATCGGCGATCTCAGCAACGACGGCGCGATGCCCGCACTGGAAGCAATGGTGCGCTTCGCGGGCGGACGCCAGCGACTCATCGCCCACAACATCTCGAACATCAGCACACCGAACTTTCAGCAGGTCGATGCGGACCCGGCGGAGTTCCAGCAGAGTTTGGGCCGCGCGGTTGACCGTCGGCGAAAGTCCGGCACGGCGGGCTCGGGGCTGAGCATCGAGAACCGGGCTGGGACGGGAGTCCGGCAGAACGCGGACGGGTCGCTGACACTTGATGCGCTGGCGAAGAAACCGTCGCGCAACATCCTGTTCCACGACCGCAACAATCGCGGCATCGAGGAACTGATGAGCGACCAAGCCGAGAATCTGGCGGCCTTCCGGGTGGCCTCGGACTTGCTCAGGAGCAGGCACGACCTGCTCCGGATGGCGATCGGGGAGCGCGTGTAAGGTCGAGAATCACCTGATCCGGGTGGAGAACTGCTGTGTACGGTGCGCTTGAAATCTCAACCAGCGGCATGATCGCCCAGCGGACGCGCCTGGAGGCCTACACGGCCAACATCGCCAACGCGGCGACGTTTACCGATGCGCTCGGGCGGAACATCCCGTACGCGCGGCGCGAGGTGTACTTTGCGCCTGGGGGGGGGGCGGCGGGTGCCAAGACGGAAGGCGGCCGGGCACTGGGCGTTCGTGTCGCCGCGATCGGGCAGGACCACACATTCCAGCCGCGCTACGAGCCGTCCAATCCGCTCGCGGATGAGAAGGGCTACGTCAAGTACCCGAACATCAACACGGTGTTCGAGCAGATGAACGCGTACGACGCGATGCGGGCGTACGAGGCGAACCTGGCCGCGGCGGAGGCGACCAAGGCCATGATGGCGCAGGCGTTGCGATTGATCGCGTAAGCGAAGAGCGGGAGGAGGATCGACGATGGCAGACCCACTGGGATTGATCGGACAAACAGGCGGAGTCGGTGGCTTGGGTGGGGTGGGGATGCCGCGCCCGCCTGCGGGGGGCGTCAAGGCCGATCCGAACGCGCCCTCGTTCAAGGATGTGCTGATGGAGAACATCCGGCAGGTGAACAAACTGCAGCAGGAAGCGACGACTGCGATCGAAGACCTGAACACCGGCAATCGAGGCGATCTCGAGGGCGTGCTTCTGGCAACGCAGAAGGCCGACACCGCGTTCCGCATGCTGGTCTCGGTCCGCAACAAACTGACGCAGGCATATGAAGAGATCAAGCAGATCCGCGTGTGACGCGGGGCGGGCGATGCGGGGCGGGGGAACCCAAAGTAAGTTACGGGGGCGCGAGTTCTGCGCTCATGCCTTGCGCGTTGATGCGCAATGCCTGCGCGAGGCGCAGCAGCCCGCCTCACTCCACCGTCACGCTCTTGGCCAGGTTCCGCGGCTTGTCCACATCGTGCCCCCGCAGCAGGGCCGCGTGGTAGGCCATCAGTTGCAACGGGATGACCGTGAGCATCGGCGAGAGCGGCTCGGGGATGTCAGGGACGTAGAGCACATCGTGGGCGTGCTTGCCGATCTGCGTGTCGCCCTCGGTGGCAACGGCGATGACGTGCCCGCCGCGAGCCTTGACCTCGGAGATGTTGCTCATCACCTTCTCGTACTGCCGACCCTTGTTGGCGATGAAGACCGCCGGCATGCCCTCGTTGATGAGTGCGATGGGGCCGTGCTTCATCTCCGCCGCGGGCATGCCCTCGGCGTGTATGTACGAGATTTCCTTGAGTTTGAGCGCGCCCTCGAGGGCGGTCGGGTAGTTGTAGCCGCGTCCGAGGAAGAGCCAGTTGTCGCGGTCGACGTACTTCTCCGTCACCTCGCGGATGAGTTGGTTCTGCTCCAGGATGCGCTCGATCTTCGCGGGCACGGTCTCGAGATGCCTGAGCAGGTCGCCGCATTGGTCTGCGGACATCTGTCGGCGGCGCGCCAGCCACAGCGTGATGAGCGTGAGCACCGCGACCTGCCCGACGAAGGCTTTCGTTGAGGCGACGCCGATCTCCGGCCCGACGCGCAAATAAACGCCCGCATCGGTCTCCCGCGCGATCGTCGATCCGACGACGTTGATCGCGCCCAGCGCGAGCGCGCCGCGCTCCTTGGCCTCGATCAACGCGGCGAGCGTGTCGGCCGTCTCGCCCGACTGCGACACCGCGATGGCGACCGTGCCGTCCTCGATGATGGGGTTGCGGTACCTGAACTCGCTGGCGTACTCGGCGACGGCGCCGATCTTGGCGAGGTCCTCGAGCATGTACTCGCCGATCATCGCGGCGTGCAGCGCGGTGCCCTGCCCCAGCAGGATCACCCGCTTGGTCTTGGTCAGTTCCTTGGCGAAGTTGGCCACACCGCCCAGCACGACCTTGCCCTCGCGGGCATCGATGCGCCCGCGGAAGGTGTTTGCCAGGGCCTTGGGCTGCTCGAAGATCTCCTTCTGCATGAAGTGTGTGAACGCGCCCATCTCGATCTCTTCGAGTTCGATCTCCAGTTGCTGGACTTTGGGCGTGACGGGCACATTGTGGATCGTGCTGGTGCGGAAGCCCCTGGGCGTCACCTTGACCACCTGGTAGTCCTCCAGCGTGAAGGCCTGCGAGGTGTGGGAGACGATGGCCGAGCCGTCGGAGGCGATGATGAACTCGCCATCGCCGACCCCCACCATCAGCGGGCTGCCCTTGCGCGCCGCTACAAGCGTGTCAGGCTCGTTCTCGCACATGACGACGATGCCGTAGGCACCCGTCACCTCGCGCAGTGCGGCCTGCACGGCCGCCTCAAGGTCGCCATCGTACAACTCGCCGATGAGCATCGCGAGCACCTCTGTGTCGGTGTCGCTGACGAACTTGTGACCCTTCTCCTCGAGGTAAGTCTTCAGCGAGCCATAGTTCTCGATGATGCCGTTGTGGATGAGGCAGATGCCCGACTTGTCGTCCCGGTGCGGGTGGGCGTTGGGGTCGGTCACGCCGCCGTGCGTGGCCCAGCGCGTGTGGCACATGCCGATCGTGCCGCGGACGCCGCCTACCTCTTCGAGTTTGTCCTCGAGGTTGGCGACCCGGCCGATGGTTTTGACGATCCGGATGCGCCCGCCCTCAATCGTCGCTATGCCGGAGGAGTCGTATCCCCGATATTCCAGACGCTTGAGGCCTTCCAGAAGGAGGTTCTGGCAGTTCTTCGAGCCGGTGTAGGCGACGATTCCGCACATCTTTGATGCTCCGAAAATCGAGATCGAGCGAACCGAGAATACGGTTCGCGTTTGGCTGCTCGTGCCTGCTCAATGCTGAATCGTGAAGAGTCGGTCGATGGTTGAGTCTCAAAGGCCGGCGCTTGGCGAGTCAAGGCTACCGGACGTCATTCCAGCCGATGCGGGCTTCCGGCATGTACGCCGCCGCACCAGTAAAGGATCGGCATGAGTGAATCCGGGTTAGTTGGCCGCGTCCGCGTTGGCGAGGATCCACGCCTGAACGAGCTCGATCACCGCCGGGTCAATCGTCGTTTCGATCGTGCCATATTCATCGACGCCGCCCTTTGTGCATTTCTGGAACATGTGGTTGACGCCGGGGATCACCTTTGCCGTCGCGCGGGTGTTCCCGCCGGCCTTCAGCGCGGCCTCCACCGGTCCGAGGTTCTGTGACGGCACCACCTGCACATCGCGCTCGCCAAAGATTGCCAGCACCGGCACTCGGACCTTGCGGAGGTCGGGCGCGGGGTCGTGCGCGAGGAACTCCGCGAACCAAGGGGTTCTCAGTCCCGCGATGGCCTGATCGACCGCGCGGCGGGAAGCATCGGTCACTTCGGTGCCGCCGGTCTGCGCGTTGACAAGGTCCGTGATGCGAGCGCGGATGGTCGCGTCATCCGCCTTGTCGGCAAAGGCCTTAAACGCCTCGCGTGCGGCCGCGGCGATCTTCTCGCTTGCCTCCGCTGTCGCGCCCGCGGCGAGGGCGAGCGAGCGATTCTGCTCGATGAGCACCTCCGCGCCGTTCACTCCCGGCCCCGCGAGCATGACCACGAATCGGACATCGGGATTGCGAGCAGCGACCATCGGCCCAATGATCCCGCCCTCGCTGTGCCCCATGATCCCGACGCTCCTGATGTCCGGGCGCGACTTGAGCACCTTTACCCACGCCTCGGCATCGGAGGCCAGCGTTCGTGTCGTCGCGGCGGCGAAGTCGCCGGTCGATGCTCCCACACCCCGGTCGTCGTAGCGCAGCACCGCGATGCCCATGCGGGTGAGGTGATCGGCCCACACGGCAAAGGGCCGGTGCTCGAAGAGCTCTTCATCGCGGTTCTGCGGCCCGCTGCCGGAAACGAGAATCACGGCAGGAAATGGTCCCTCACCACGGGGGACGGTCAGCGTTCCGGCAAGGATGGCTTCGCCGCTCGTGACCGTCAGTTCATGCTCGCCGTAGGGGAATGGAGCGACGGGGTTCTGGGGGCGCTTGGGCTTGGCGGGACCGCCGCGAGCGAGGTCGAAGGGGAAGGTCTGGCCGCCCTGCGTGAGGTCGCCGGCGATCTTGCCTTCGCTGTGCGTTCCTTTGAAAGTCGGCGTCCCCGGCACATTCGCAATCCGAAATCCAACCGAGTCGGCTTTGACAGTGATTTCTTCGAGAGGCAAGGCCTTGGCACCCTGCTGGGGGATATCGATGGTTCCGATCCATTTGCCATCGGCGTGGGCGAGAAACACCTGGATCTTGAGTTCAACTCCGGGAACCTTGACCACGCCGGACCACTGGCCCGCGATCGGGCTCAGCGGGGTGAGCGGCGTTATCAAGAGGGGCACAGGCGGGGTGGCCCGCCCGGGAAGTTCGCCCGGCACAGCAGTCGCGTGCGTTCCAACGGCGATCAGACATGTGGCCGTGAAGTGCAGAAGCATGCGATCCTCCGATGGTCCGAGCCCGGAAACCACGATTCTCCCGACGAGCATGTTATTGGTGGAGCGGGGCACAGGCTTTTGGCCACCGGCGCGCCGATAAACACTTACGTTCGGGTGCCCAAGGCGCGGCGGACTACGCTTGACGCTCGCGATACGCACGGATGGAGCGGTCGTTTGTTCATTGTTCAGGCCCACTCGTTCGCGCAGCAGGCAAGGCTGGCGATCACTCTCGCATGGATCGCCGGCTACACGAATATCGCCGCGCTGCTGACGTGCGGGCACGTCACCTCCCACGTCTCGGGCACGACCTCCGACCTGGGCCGCGGCATTGCCGCCGGCGCCTGGTCGTTGACGGGATTCTCGCTGTGGCTGCTGGCGAGCTTCTATGTCGGAGCCGCTCTGTCAGGATTTGCCACGGACTTTGGGCGCCGACGGCACTGGGAGTCCATCTACGTTCTGCCGATGGGGATCGAGGCTCTGCTGCTGGGGCTGTTTGCGTTCGGGGTCGAGCTGCACACGGCGGGCTCCATCGAGAGCGGCCTTGCGCTGTACACGATGACGGGGACAGCCTCGCTGGCCATGGGCCTGCAGAACGCGACGATCACGCGGATCTCCAACGGCGTCGTCCGCACCACCCATGTGACCGGCGTGCTGACGGACCTGGGTCTGGAGACCGCGCAGTTTTTCTTCTGGCTGAAGGACCGGCGAGTGGATGCGCCCCCCGGCTCGGTGCGGGCGCTTGCGCACAGCTCCCAGCACCACCCAACAGCGATGCGCCTTCTTCTTCTGCTCTCGATCGTGGGATCGTTCGCCCTCGGGGCGGGCTTGGGGACTGGCGCGTACGAGTTCATGCCGCGCCTGGCGATGACTCCCCCGGTGCTCTTTCTGATGTGGATCATTTACCTGGACCTCCGCCGACCGATCGCGGAGATCGAGCCGTCATCGCTGGTGGGCGACGCCGGCCTGGGGCTTCACCCCCGGCTGGCCGTCTTCCACCTGCGACGCGATGCCAGCCGGCAGGGGATCGTTCATCGCATGCCCAACCTGCTGGCGTGGGCGGAGAGGCTGCCACCCGCCGCGGATGTTGTGGTGCTGGACCTCGAAGAGGTGAACCAGATCGATGCCAACTCGGTGCTGGAGCTGCGCGCCGTGCTCGGCCGGATGAAGTCACAAAACCGCCACCTGATCCTCGCCGGGCTGAGCCACGAGCAGTGCGAGCAGCTCCGCCGCGCAGGCACAGGCGATGCCCTTGACCCGCGCGATGTCTGCCCCGACCTCGAACTGGCGATCGCCAAGGGGATGAATCTGCTGGAAGCGGGCGACGGGGGCATTTGAGCGAGCGGAATCGCAGAACTCCGTCGGCCGTCGCGCTATTCTTCCGGAGTTTGCGCCCACTGTCCCCGATTGCCTCCGAAGCGGCGGTCTGCGGGGGCTCGCTGCGGGAGCGGTGAGCCGGGGTGACAGTGCGGCGCAAGCGGGGAGAGCCGGCCGCGATGCCCAAACGCACCGACATCCAGACGATCCTGATCATCGGCTCGGGCCCCATCGTCATCGGGCAGGGGTGCGAGTTTGACTACTCCGGCACCCAGGCGTGCAAGACCCTACGCGCGGAGGGCTTCAGGGTCGTCCTGGTCAACTCCAACCCCGCGACGATCATGACGGACCCGGAGTTCTCCGACCGCACCTACATCGAGCCCATCACGCCCGAGGCCGTCCGCAAGGTCATCGCGGAGCAGAAGCGGATCGGTGATCCGATCCACGCGCTCCTACCCACCCTCGGCGGCCAGACCGCTCTCAACTGCGCCTGCGCGCTGTTCGACAACGGCACGCTGACGGAGTTCGGTATCGAGATGATCGGCGCGGATCGGCATGTGATCCACCGTGCTGAGGACCGTGCCGCGTTCATAGAGGTCGTCAAGGCGTGCGGCCTGAAGATGCCCAACTGCAAGACCGTGAAGACGCTCGATGAGGCTCAGGCTTTTCTCACGGAAATCGGACTCCCCGCGATCATCCGGCCCGCCTTCACCCTCGGCGGCACAGGCGGGGGCATCGCCTACAACCGCGAGGAGTTCGACGACATCGTCATCCGCGGCCTGCGCGCCAGTATGATCGGCCAGATCCAGATCGACCAGTCCGTGCTTGGCTGGAAGGAGTACGAACTCGAGGTTGTCCGCGATGAGAAGGACAACTGCATCATCGTCTGCTCGATCGAGAACATCGACCCGATGGGGGTCCACACGGGTGACTCGGTCACGGTCGCGCCCGCGCTGACGCTGACGGACAAGGAATATCAGGCCATGCGCGATGCCGCGTTCGCGATCATGCGCGCAGTCGGCGTCGAGTGCGGCGGCTCGAACGTGCAGTTCGCGGTGAACCCCAATCCCATCCCCGGGCCGGACGGGAAGAAGCCCTTCGAGATGGTCGTCGTCGAGATGAACCCGCGCGTGTCGCGCTCATCGGCCCTGGCATCCAAGGCCACCGGCTTCCCCATCGCCAAGATCGCCGCGAAACTCGCGGTCGGCTACACGCTCGACGAACTCCGCAACGACATCACCGGGACTACCAGCGCGTGCTTCGAGCCCGCGATCGACTACATCGTGACGAAGATCCCCCGGTGGACGTTCGAGAAGTTCCCCGAGGCCGATGAGACGCTGACGACGCAGATGAAGTCGGTGGGCGAGGGCATGGCGATCGGGCGCACATTCGCCGAGAGTTTCCAGAAGGCGATCCGCTCGATGGAGATCAAGCGGTTCGGCTTCGGGCTGGACCGCAACGACGCCTGGCTGGTGGCGAGGGAAGAAAGCAGAAAGCAGAAATCAGAAAAGAAGGGGAAGGAAGCGGACCAGACCGTCAAGTTGGCCGACGGCTCGGACCTCGAGTGGCCCGTGCCGGATGAGAAACTCGCCCGCAAACTCTCCGTGCCCAGCCAGGGCCGCCTGTGGTACATCCGCTACGCGATGAAGCAGGGATGGACCGACCAGCGCATCTTCGACCTGTGCAAGATCGATCCGTTCTTTCTCGATCAGTTCCGCAGGCTGGTTGAGTTCGAGGATGTCCTGTGCGGTTTCGCGCGACTGGCGGACCTGCCGCGGGAGGTGCTGTTCCGCGCCAAGCAACTCGGCTATTCCGATGCGCAACTCGCGATGCTGTACCTCGGCAACATCAACCCGGCGACGATCCTGCGGGTCCGCGCTCACCGCAAGGCGCAGGGCATCGAGCCGGTGTACAAACTTGTTGACACCTGCGCGGCGGAGTTCGAGGCCGTTACGCCTTATTACTACTCGACGTATGAAACAGGGATTCAGGGATCGGGGGATCAAGGGATCGAGGGGGCGGAAGACGAAATCAGAGTCAGCGACAAGCAGAAAGTCATCATCCTCGGCGGCGGGCCCAACCGCATTGGCCAGGGCATCGAGTTCGACTACTGCTGCGTCCACGCCTCGTTCGCGGCACGAGAACTCGGCTTCGAGAGCGTGATGATCAACTCGAACCCGGAGACGGTTTCCACAGATTACGACACCAGCGACCTGCTGTTCTTCGAGCCGCTGACGCTCGAAGATGTGTTAAATGTGGTGGAGCGTCTGAACGGCTCCGAGGGCAAAGTCCTCGGCCTCATCGTCCAGTTCGGCGGCCAGACGCCGCTGAATCTTGCCAAGGGCCTTGTGGCCGCGGGCGCGCCGATCATCGGCACCAGCGTCGATTCGATCGACCTCGCCGAGGATCGTGATCGCTTCGACGCACTGCTGACCAAACTCGGCCTGCACAAGCCGCCCAGCGGCATCGCCCGCTCGCTCGACCAGGCCGTGCAGATCGCGACGACCATCGGCTACCCGGTGTTGGTGCGCCCGTCCTATGTCCTGGGCGGGCGCGGCATGGAAATCTGCCCCAACGAGAAGGCCCTGCGCCACTACATGGCGACCGCCGTGAACATCTCAGAACTCGATGGAGCGCCCGTGCTCATCGACCGCTTCCTCGACGATGCGACCGAGGTCGATGTCGATGTCATCGCGGACTTTGGTGGCACCGGTCTCCAGACCGGTGCAGAATGCACGGGAACTGCCATCGTCTGCGGCGTCATGGAACACATCGAGCAGGCGGGCATCCACTCAGGCGACTCCGCCTGCACCATCCCCCCGTGGTCGCTCGCGCCCGCCACAGTCGAAGAGATCAAGCGCATCAGCCGCAAACTCGCGAGAGCGCTCCGCGTCCGCGGCCTGATGAACGTCCAGATGGCCGTGCAGCGCGATGCAGGTCAGGACAAGATCTACATCCTCGAAGTGAACCCCCGCGCCTCCCGCACCGCGCCGTTCGTCGGTAAGGCCACACACGTCTCATGGCCGCGTCTCGCCGCCAAGGTGATGATGGGCAAGTCGCTCGCCGAACTCGGCGTCCGCGAGGTTCCAGACAGCGGCGCGTACGCCGTCAAGGAATCGGTCTTCCCGTTCAGCAAGTTCCCGGGCGTCGATGTCGTGCTCGGCCCGGAGATGCGTTCGACCGGGGAGGTCATGGGCATCGACTCGAGTTTCCCGATCGCGTTCGCCAAGAGCCAGATGGGCGCGGGGATCATGCTCCCCACCAAGGGCGCGGTGTTCATCTCTGTTCGCGCGGCGGACAGGCCGCGGGTGATCGAGGCGGCCAAACTTCTGCGCGAGGCGGGCTTTGCCATCTACGCGACCGAGGGCACGGGCGGGCACCTCCGCGCTGCGGGCGTCGAATCGACGCTCGTGCAGAAGATCGATTCGGGCGTGCGCCCGAATGTCATCGACCTCATGGCCGATGGCAAGATCAACCTCGTCTTCAACACGCCGACGCGAACCGGCTGGAAGACCGATGAGGGCCGCATCCGCGCGGCGACGGTGCGACTGGGCGTGCCGCTCATCACGACGATCACCGGCGCGATCGCCGCGGCCAAGTCCATCGGCGCGCTCAAGCAGGGCGACTGGGGCGTCCGCGCGATGCAGGATCACCGGCTGGCAGCGCAGGCCCACGAGGCTGGGGGGGCGGGGGGCACCGGAGAGCCGAAGATCACGCCAGCCGTCAAGACCGGCAAGCCGGCTCGGGTGTAACCCACATCATTCTCCCCTCTATCCTCCCGGCATGCCCAGCCTGCTCATCACCGGCGCACGCATCATCGATCCCGCCACGGGCCTTGACGAGATTGGTGATGTCGCAATCTCGAACGGTGTGATCGCCGAGATTTCTCCGCGATGCGCACACAAGTCCGGCCTCTCAGAATCCGCCGCCGAGCGCATCATCGACGCCGAGGGCCTCATCCTCACCCCGGGCCTCATCGACCCGCACGTCCACCTGCGCGAGCCGGGCGGTGAGGATCAGGAAACCATCGCCACCGGCACCGCCGCGGCCGTTTCCGGCGGCTTCACCACTGTCTGCTGCATGCCCAACACCACGCCCGCGATCGACGATGACGCGATGGTGGAGTTTGTCTACCGCCAGTCCGAGCGGACAGCGCGCTGCCGCGTGTTCCCGGTGGGCGCGGTCAGCAAGGGCCGCAAGGGCGAGGAACTTGCGGAGATCATGCTCATGGCTGGCGCGGGCGCTGTGGGGTTCACGGATGACGGCGACGGCGTTGCCTCCGCGGGCCTCATGGCCAAGGCGCTCACCTACATCCGGCCCACCGGCCTTGCGCTCATGCAGCACTGCCAGGAGCCAACGCTCACGCGCGGCGCGGCGATGCACGCCGGGAGTGTGGCCACGCGCCTGGGCCTTGGCGGCTGGCCGCGCGTGGCCGAGGAGGTGATGATCGAGCGCGATGTCCGCCTCAACCGCGCCATCGGCTGCAACTACCACGTCCAGCACCTTTCCAGCGGCGGTTCGGTCGAGATCGTCCGGCGCGCCAGGCTCGATGGCCAGCCCGTGACCGCCGAGGTCTCGCCGCACCACCTTCTGCTCACGCACGAGGAGGTCGATCGCTTTGGCGGGTATTGGACCGCCGCGAAGATGAACCCTCCGCTCCGCGAGCAGTCCGACATCAAGGCGATCCTCGAAGGCGTGGCCGACGGCACGATCACGGTGCTCGCCACCGACCACGCGCCGCACACGCCCGAACGCAAGGCGCTCGATTTCGACAGCGCGCCCTTCGGCATCATCGGCCTCGAGACCGCGCTGGCGCTGTACATCGAGGCGCTGGTGACGCCGGGCGTGATCGACTGGCCGCGTCTCGTCGCCATGATGACCATCGAGCCGGCAAGACTCTGCCGGTTCGACGCGACCAACACTGAGACGGGCGCGGTGGCATCCGGCCTTGGCCGCCTCCACATCGGGGGCGCGGCGGATGTCACGCTTATCGACCCCGCGTTGAAGTGGACCATTTCCTCGAGCGATGTCGTGGGCAAGTCCCGCAACACGCCGTTTATCGGTCGTGCCGTTCACGGCCGGGCTGTTGCCACGATCGTCGCCGGCGAGGTCCACATGGAGCGGCTGGACAATCGGGCAAGTTCTCCCCGTCCGGCACGTGCGGCCGCCCGCGCTGTTCGCTAAACTCCTGCCTATGCCGCAGATGCCGCTCACGCCCCCCTTCACGAGCATCCTCCAGATGATCGGGCGCACGCCGATCCTCGAGTTCACGAAGATGGAGGCGGGCAAGTGCCGCCTGTTCGGCAAGATGGAGTTGGCCAACCCGGCCGGCTCCATCAAGGACCGCATCGGTCTGTCGATGATCGAGGCCGCGGAAAGGGCCGGCAAACTCGATCCCAACGGCAATCCGCCGCCGACCATCGTCGAAGCGACGGCGGGAAACACGGGTCTGGGCCTCGCGCTGGTCGCGGGCCAGAAGGGCTACCGCCTCAAGGTCGTCATGCCCGACAAGATGTCGCAGGAAAAAATCCAGCACTTGCGCGCGATGGGCGCTGAGGTCATCCTCACCCGCTCAGATGTCGAGAAGGGACACCCCGAGTATTACCAGGACCTCGCGGCCCGACTCGCCAAGAAGATCCCCAACTCGCTCTATGTGGACCAGTTCAACAACCCCGACAACCCCCGCGCCCACTACGAAACCACCGGCCCCGAGATCGAGGAGCAGATGGCGAGCGTGGGCGGAGTTCATGCGGTCGTCGTCGGCGTCGGGTCGAGCGGCACGCTTGCGGGCCTCGGGCAGTATTTCAACGAGCGGGCACAGATGGCGAAGGGCGGGGCAGGTGGTGCAAAGCCCGTCAAGCTCATCCTCGCCGACCCTGCGGGCTCCATCCTCGCTCCGCTCAAAAATGAAGGGAAGATGGTCACGCCCGGCTCGTGGCTTGTTGAGGGCATGGGCGAGGACTTCATCCCGAGGTTCTGCGATTTGGGCCTCGTGTCCGAGGCGTTCAGCGTTACCGACGGTGAGGCCTTCCACGCCGCGCGCGACCTGCTGCGCCTCGAGGGAGTGCTGGCGGGTTCGAGCACGGGTTGCCTTGTTTCCGCCGCGCTCACCTACTGCCGCAAGCAGACCACGCCGCAGAACGTGCTCACGTTCGTGTGCGACAGCGGCGCGAAGTACCTCTCCAAGATGTTCAACGACTTCTGGATGATCGACAACGGCTTCATCCAGCGCGAGCACTTCAACGACCTGCGCGACCTGGTGGCCCGCCGCCACGAGCACCAGGAGGACCACACCCTTCGCTCCGGCGACCCCCTCCGCCAGGCCATCAAGCGCATGCAGATGTACGGCGTCTCGCAGATGGTCGTCATGGACGAGTCCGACCGCGTGGCGGGGATCATCGATGAGGGTGACATCCTGCTCGCCGTCACACACGATGCCGCGGCATTCGACAAGCCGGTCTCCGACTTCATGACCCGACGCCTGGAGACGATTGTGCCGGAGGCGCCGGTGAGTGCGCTGGTGCCGATCTTCCGGGCCGATCGGATCGCGATCGTCGTGGGGCGCGATGGCACGTACTACGGACTCATCACCAAGATCGACATGATCCACTATCTTCGGAGCCAACTTGTTCGATGACGCTCGCATATCTCCTATGCGACCTATACGACCTGTTCAGTTGTTGAAAGCAGACGACACCCATCATGCACCACTACGACAACTTCGACACCAAGGTGATCCACGCCGGCCAGCACCCCGACCCCGTCACCGGGGCGGTGATGCCGCCGATCTCCGTTGCCTCCACCTACGCCCAGCGCTCGCCCGGCGAGCACGCCGGTTTCGAGTATTCCCGGTCCCACAACCCCACGCGGTACGCGCTGGAGCGCATGATCGCGCACCTCGAAGCGGGCTCCGCCACGATCGATGAGAAGGATGACCCGTCCTGCGGCGGGTTTGCGTTTGCCTCCGGCCTCGCCGCGACCACGACCGTGCTCGAACTGCTCGACACCGGCGATGAGGTCGTCTGCATGGATGACGTTTATGGCGGCACCAATCGCCTCTTCTCTCGAGTCGCGGCCCGCTCGCGCGGCCTGAAGATCAAGTACGTCGACATGACCGACTTGAACAAACTCGGTGAGGCGCTCACTCCCAAGACCAAACTGGTCTGGATCGAGACGCCCACGAACCCCACGCTCAAGATCGTTGACCTCGCCGCGGCGGCCAAACTCACGCGATCCAAATCCTCCAGCGCGATCCTCGTATGCGATAACACATTCGCCTCGCCGTACAACCAGCGGCCCCTCGAGCATGGGTTCGATGTGGTCATGCACTCGGCGACCAAGTACCTCGGCGGGCACTCCGATGCCGTCGCGGGCCTGCTCGTCGTCAACGACCTCGCGCTCGCACAGAAAGTCCGCTTCCACCAGAACGCCGTCGGCGCGGTGCTCGGCCCGTTCGAGTCCTACATGGTCCTCCGCGGCATCAAGACCCTCGCCATCCGCATGGAACGCCACAACGCCACTGGCCAGCGCGTCGCCGAATGGCTCAGCAAGCACGCGGGGGTGGAGCAAGTCGTCTACCCCGGCCTGCCCAGCCACCCGCAGCACGCCCTGGCGAAGAAGCAGATGAAGGGCTTCACGGGCATGATCACGTTCTTCATCAAGGGCGGCCTGCCCGAAGCCCGCAAGTTCCTGGAGACCGTCCGCGTCTTCGCGCTGGCCGAGAGCCTCGGCGGCGTCGAGTCGCTGGTCGATCACCCCGCGATCATGACCCACGCCAGCGTCCCGCCGGAACAGCGCAAGGCCCTGGGCATCAGCGACACGCTCATCCGCCTGAGTTGCGGCATCGAGAACTGCGATGACCTGATCGCTGACTTGGAGCACGCGCTAGCCGGGGCGGGGTGAATGAGCCTTGGCGTCGGCCTTTACGCCAGGTACAAACTCCCGACCATCGAGTCCGGCCACCGTATAAGGGGGTTTTCTCTCGGTAGGTATCAGACAGATCCCTTCCCTCGGTCGGCACTTGATGTATGCTGTTCTTGGCCCGTGAACTTTGCACTGGTCGCGGGCGTTCGCCCGTAACGGAGAGTCGGCGCAATGTCCCGTGCATTCGCCGGGCTGTCAACAGGCGTCCATGAAGGACGGAAAGGCCTCGAAATGAAGAATGTTCAGTGGCTCCTCGTGTCGTTGCTGGCCGCGGCGTTGGCTGGCGCATCGGCCGTGGCGGATGACGCGATCGTCCCCCCGTTGCCCCAGCCTGCAAAGCCGGCGGCCCTCGTGTCGAATGCGCCGTTTGTTCCGAACTCGATCCTGGTGCGGTTCTCGTCCAATCTGACATCCACCAGCCGTGCCAACTTTCGCCAGTTGGTCGGCGGGACGCTCGAGAAGGAGTTCAGCCTTGTCCCCGGCCTCGAACACATCAAGGTGGATATCGATGTGCCGACTGCCATCAACACGCTGAAGGCCTTTAGCGGCTTGGTCCTTTATGCCGAGCCCGATTATGTGGTCCAGCGCTGCGCGCCGCCGACCGATCCCTCCTACGGCGTCCTGTGGGGCATGAACAATATCGGACAGACGGTCAACGGCGATCCCGGCATCGCCAACGCCGACATCAACGCCCCCGAGGCGTGGGCCACAACCACAGGCTCGGCCAACACCGTGATCGCCGATATCGACACCGGCGTGAACTACAACCACCCGGACCTCGCCGCCAACTCATGGATCAACCCCGGCGAGATCGCCGGCAACGGCATCGACGACGACGGCAACGGGTACATCGACGACACCCGCGGCTGGGACTTCGTCAACAACGACAACGACCCAATCGACGACAACGGCCACGGCTCGCACACCGCCGGCACGTTCGGCGCCGTGGGTAACAACGGCGTGGGCGTCACGGGCGTGAACTGGCAGTGCAAGATCATGGCGCTGAAGTTCCTCAACTCCGCTGGCAGCGGCTCGACCTCCGGTGCGCTCGGCGCGCTCAACTACGCCGTCAACAAGGGCGTAAAAGTCTCCAACAACTCCTGGGGCGGCGGCGGTTTCTCGCAGTCCATGCTCGACGCTCTCAACAGCGCCGCGGGCATCGGCCACGTCTTCGTGGCCGCCGCGGGCAACGGCGGTGCGGACCAGATTGGCGACAACAACGACTCCCTGCCCTCCTATCCCGCCTCCTACAACGCCGCCAACGTCATCTCGGTCGCCTCAACCACCAACAATGACACGCGTTCGTCGTTCTCGAACTACGGCGCGACGAGCGTCGACCTGGGCGCTCCCGGCTCCACGATCTACAGCACCTACGGCAGCGGTTACGCATACCTCAGCGGCACGTCCATGGCGACCCCGCATGTAACCGGCGTCGTCGCCCTCGTCCAGACGCTCAATCCCACCTGGACGCATGTACAGGTCAAGCAGCGCATCCTCTCCACGGCCCGTCCGGTCTCGGCGCTCTCGGGCATCACCGTCACCGGCGGAGTTCTGAATGCCGCCGCGGCCGTCGCGGGCGCACCGCCAGTCAACACCGCCCCGGCGGTCACCATCTCGTCGCCCTCCAACAGCCAGAGCTTCAACACCGGCACGTCTATCACGTTCACGGGATCGGCCACGGATACCCAGGACGGCAGCCTCACGGCCTCGCTCGCATGGGCGTCGAGCCTCCAGGGCGCGATCGGCTCCGGCGGAACGTTCAACCGTTCCGACCTCATCGTCGGCACCCATGTGATCACGGCGAGCGTCACGGACTCCGGCAGCCTGAGCGGCTCGGCCTCGGTTTCGATTACGGTGCAGAATCCGCCCGCCAACACCGCCCCGACCGTCACCATCTCGTCTCCGACGAACGGCCAGATCTTCAACACAGGAGCCTCGATCACCTTTACAGGCTCGGCGACTGACACCCAGGATGGCAGCCTCACGGCCTCGCTCGCTTGGGCGTCGAGCCTCCAGGGCGCGATCGGCACAGGCGGAACGTTCAACCGTTCCGACCTCATCAACGGCACGCATGTGATCACGGCGAGCGTCACGGACTCCGGCAGCCTGAGCGGCTCGGCCTCGGTTTCGATCACTGTGCAGGTTCCGCCCGCCACGCCGCCCGCGGCTCCAACGGGCCTCACCGGCACGCGACTCGCCCTTGGCTCGGGCCGCATTAACTGGACCGACAATGCCAATAACGAAACCGGGGTCGAGATCCAGCGCGAGCAACGCTCGGGCAGCAACTGGATCAACCAGACGAACCTCGGCCCGGCTGCGGCGAACGCCACCAGTTTCAACGATGCACCCGGCGCGAACCGTTGGCGGTATCGCGTCCGCGCCGTCAACGCCGCGGGGGCTTCGGCCTGGACCGGCTGGCGGACGCTCGATCTCCGCTAGTGATCAGTCCTCACAACCTCAAGTCATCGACGGGCCGCCTTGACCGAGGGCGGCCCGTTTTCATGTTGTGGGCCATCGTCGCTCAAAGCAGCGACGTCACCGACCGGAAGGTCGGTGCCACGAATAGAGTGTGTGCGTGTCCCACTGGCTCCGCGACCCTGCTCTCCGCCGCGACCTCGACCGCGTCATGCTGGTCGATTGGCATCGCCTGCGCTCGCGCACCCGCGCACTCGTTACCCAGCACCCCGATTCTCCGCCCACGGTTTGGCGTGAGGAACTGGCACGCGCAATCGCACGCATCGAGGCTCGCGAGGCCAACGCCCCCACACCTACCTACCCCGCCGAACTCCCCGTCGTCCAGCGGAAGGACGACATTCTTGCCGCTCTCCGCGACCACCAGGTCATCGTCGTCTGCGGCGAGACGGGCTCGGGCAAGACCACGCAGTTACCCAAGTTGTGCCTCGAAGCCGGGCGCGGTCGGCACGGGATCATCGGCCACACGCAGCCGCGCAGAATCGCCGCGCGAAGCGTTGCCGCGCGGATCGCCGAGGAACTTGGATTGCAGGTCGGCAACGGTGTGGGCTACAAGGTCCGCTTCAGCGACCTCTCGGGGGAAGGCCGCGCCCAGCCGCGGCGCGACACGCGCGCGAGCGACGTGCCCGCGGGCACGCGCCACCCGACGCCGTACATCAAGGTGATGACCGATGGCATCCTGCTCGCCGAGACGCAGGGCGACCGCCTGCTGGCGCACTACGACACGCTCATCATCGATGAGGCGCACGAGCGCAGCCTGAACATCGACTTCCTGCTCGGCTATATCAAGAACCTGATCGACTCGGGCAAACGCCCGGACCTGAAGGTCATCGTGACGTCGGCGACGATTGATCCTGAACGCTTCAAGAAGTTCTTCGAGACCGCGCCGTTGCTGACAGGGATTGCGCCCAGTGCCGCGAAGCACCATCCTCCGACTCCGGCTGATTCTCTCCGCGTCTCTGCGCCTCGGCGCGAGGCTCTTCCCGTCCCACCTGCCCCGACGACTGCACTTGCGCCAGTCTCGCACGGTCCAATCTCAGTCCCTGTCATAGAAGTCACCGGCCGCACCTACCCGGTGGACATCCGCTACCGCGCGGCCGTGGAACGCGACGATGACGACCTGAACCCCGTCCAGCGCTCGGTGGTCGAGGCGGTGCGGGAGATCACGCTCCCGGACACTCCGGCGCACGCGCACGCGCGCGACATACTGGTCTTCCTGAGCGGCGAGCGCGAGATCCGCGAGACTGCCGACATCCTCCGGCGGCACCTCCCCCGCGCGGGCGAGGTCCTCCCGCTCTACGCCCGCCTCACCAACGAGGAGCAGGACCGCGTCTTCAAAGCCGGCGCAACCGGCAACCGGCGCATCGTCCTGGCCACGAACGTTGCCGAAACCTCCCTCACCGTCCCCGGAATCGGCTTTGTCATCGACTCGGGTCTTGCACGCATCAGCCGCTACAGCCCGCGCATCAAGGTCCAGCGCCTGCCGATCGAAGCGATCTCGCAGGCCTCCGCCAACCAGCGCTCCGGGCGCTGCGGCCGCCTCGCCCCCGGCTTGGCGATCCGCCTCTACGCCGAGGACGACTACGCCAAGCGGGCGCGCTTCACCGAGCCAGAGGTTCTGCGGACCAATCTCGCCAGCGCGATCCTCCAGATGAAGGCCCTGGGCCTCGGACGCATCGAGCAGTTCCCCCTCATCGACCGGCCTGATGACCGCCTCGTCCACGACGGCTACGACACCTTGCTCGAAATCGGCGCTGTTGAGGAGGGTGGCGACATCACCCCCATCGGGCGGGAACTCGCACGTCTCCCGATCGACCCGCGCATCGGCCGGATGATCCTCGCCGCCCGCGACACTGGGGGGGGCGAGGATCATCC